>ERZ1292637.50-Hain-H14-01um-R3-50-length-71087-cov-23_pt1 | contig 71087 bp, 65 predicted proteins | sample MGYA00564405_ERZ1292637 | MGnify/ENA primary metagenome ERZ1292637 (study PRJEB36523, sample SAMEA6512645) | groundwater metagenome | collected 2019-01-09 | study: AquaDiva: Metagenomics assemblies of 32 groundwater samples | reverse complement strand
ACGACAGACACCGCTCGGGGCGAAAAACGCTTGCCCAGCGAGCAAAATCAGGCGATCTTGAAGTCAAGCGGCAGGCCACTTGGGGAATGTCGGCTGAAGACAATAGTGGAACCCACCTTCCTTGAGTTTCAGCAGAATCCGACGTCGCTTCGCCATGCATATCTTGCATGTGCCGCGACATTTCACGCCGTCGATCGCGCGGCTTACCCGAGAAGGACAGCGGGTCTCAGAGAAAAATGGAGCAAAGAGTCTCCGGATTTTTTCCTTGTCGACCTCGTCGCGCACGATTTCAAACACATCAAAAGCGATCTGCATGGGCGACGACATAATCTTCCTCGTCATGGAATCCCGATATCTTTTGCGGTGTATGGAAAGTCTGGATTTAACACGCACCTTCTAAATGATTCCGGAGAGATTGCGGCGCTCCGAAATCTCGTGTTTGTCGTTCGCGATGCCATCAAGTTTCTGTATGCGCAAACTCGCTGAATTCGACGCGGACGGCGCTCGCCGGAGCTGAGCCTTCCTGAAATTCACCCACCCCACTTGCCTTCCCCTACGTCCCATAGCATTATCCGGCCCGCCTACTGACATTGTTGAAAGCTGCTACGGAGCGCGCCATGCCGAGCTATAAGGCCCCGGTTGAAGACTTCCTGTTTCTGTTTCATGAGCTTCTCCAGATCGAGAAGCGGACCGATCTGCCGGGCTTTGCCGAGATGACGCCGGACATGACCTCGGCGATCCTCGAAGGCGGCGCGAAGTTCTGCGAGGAAGTGCTGCAGCCGCTGAACCAGTCGGGCGACGAGGAAGGCTGCCATCTCGAAAACGGCGTGGTGCGCACGCCCAAGGGCTTCAAGGAAGCCTTCAAGGCCTATGCCGACGGCGGCTGGAACAAGCTGGGCGTGCCCGAGGAACTGGGCGGCGCCAACCTGCCCTCCGTCATCACCTTCGCCTTTTCCGAAATGGGCTCGTCGGCCAATCAGGCTTTCGCCATGTATCCGGGCCTGTCGGGCGCGGCGCTGGGCGCGCTCTGGGCGACGGGCGAGGACTGGATGCGCAAGCACGTGGCGACGCGCATGGCCGACGGCGACTGGGCGGGCACCATGTGCCTGACCGAGCCGAATTGCGGCACTGACCTGAAGCTGATGAAAACCCACGCCGTGAAGCAGGCGGACGGCACCTACCGCCTGACGGGGACGAAGATCTTTATCTCCGGCGGCGACCAGGACATGACCGAGAACATCATCCACATGGTGATCGCGAAGATTCCGGGCGAGGACGGCAAGCTCGCCGACGATCTCTCGACCGTGAACTTCTTCATGGTGCCGAAGCTGCTGGTCGACCCGGAGACGGGCGCGATCACCGGCCGCAACGGCGTATCGACCGGCGCGGTCGAAAAGAAAATGGGCATCAAGGGCAACGCGACCTGCGTGCTCAACTTCGACAACGCCGTCGCCTATCACCTGAAGGGCCGCCCCTCGACGGTGAAAACCGAAACCGGCGAAGTGAAGAAGTCGAAGTCGGCTGGCATGGCCGGCATGTTCGGCATGATGAACGGCGCGCGCATGGGCGTCGGCATTCAGGGCATCGCGGTGGGCGAAGTCGCCTATCAGAACGGCGTCGCCTATGCCCAGGAGCGCCTTGCCGGCCGCGCGCTGACCGGCGCGAAGAACCCGTCGGGCCCCGCCGATCCGATCATCGTTTTCCCGGACGTGCGCCGTCTCCTCATCGGCGCGCGGAGCTTCGTCGAAGGCGCCCGCGCACTTGCCATGTATGTCTCGTTCCTCTTCTCGGTCTCGCGCTCGAGCCCCGATCCGAAGGAGCGCGAGGAGGCCGAAGACCTGAGCCAGCTTTTCACGCCGGTCATCAAGGCCTATTTCACCGACAAGGGCTTCGAGGCGGCCAACGCCTCGATGCAGGTCTATGGCGGCCACGGCTATATCCGCGACAACGGCATGGAGCAGTTCGTGCGCGATGCGCGCATCAACCAGGTCTATGAAGGCGCCAACGGCATTCAGGCGCTCGACCTCGTCGCCCGCAAGATGACCTCGAAGGGCGGCCGCGCCACGCTGACCTTCTTCGGCAAGCTCGACGCCTTCATCAAGGAGAACGAGGGCATCGAGGAGATGAAGCCTTTCGTCGGTCCGCTGAAGGCAGGCTATGGCCGCCTCGGCGAAGCCGCCGGCTGGCTGATGCAGAACGCGCCGAAGAACTACGACAATGCGGGCGCCGCCTCCTACGACATCCTCAACATCTTCGGCACCGTGACGCTCGCCTGGATGTGGGCGCAGATGGCCAAGGTGTCGATGGCGAAGCTGAAGGCCGGCGAAGGCAATCCGGAGTTCTACAAGCGCAAGCTGACGCTGGCGCGCTACTGGATGGAACGCGAAGTGCCGCTGACGGCGGGCTGGCTCGAACGCTCACGCGCCGGCGCCGACGGGCTGATGGAGCTCGACGCTTCGGGGTTCTGAAGAGGCCACCCTTCGAGACGCGGCGCTCGCGCGCCGCTCCTCAGGGTGAGGGTTGTTGTTGAAGAAATTCTTCATCCTGAGGAGGCCCGCAAGGGCCGTCTCGAAGGATGAGGCCGCGATGGAAAGGGCATCTTCGGATGCCCTTTTTATTTGCGCCCCTATCCCCCGCGCAGGCTTCGCGGCAGAATGCGGCACCATGCATGCGCTCCATTCGACACCGCTCCTCTATCCGCTGATCTTCCTTGCCGCCGCCGTCATCGCCGTGCCGGTGTTTCGCAAGGCGGGGCTGGGGCCTGTCATCGGCTATCTGGCGGCGGGCATCGCCATCGGCCCGCATGGCGCGGCGCTCTTTGCCGACCCGGACTCGATCTTCGGCCTCGCTGAACTGGGCGTCGTGCTGCTGCTCTTCATCATCGGGCTGGAACTGAAGCCCTCGCGGCTCTGGACCATGCGCCGCGACATCGTCTGGCTGGGACTGAGCGAACTGATGCTCTGCGGCGCGGCGCTGGCGGGCCTTGCCATGCTGGCGGGGCTCGGCCCCCGCGCCGCGATCATCGCGGGCGCGGGCCTCGCGCTCTCCTCCACCGCCTTCGCCGCGCCGCTGATGGAGGAACGCAACGAGCTGACGAGCCCCTACGGCCAGCGCGCCTTCTCCATCCTCCTGCTGCAGGACCTCGCCATCGTCCCGCTGCTGGCGCTTGTCGCCCTGATCGCGCCCGGCGAAAAGGCGATGAAGGCGCTGCTCGACGGCCTGATCGAGAACGATACGGAGTTGGCGCACTATGCTCGCGCGGCCCGGATCGCGGTGACGGGTGAACCGGACTGAAAAGCGGTCTTGCGGAAAGCCGGTGATCCGCCTTTGCGGTTCGACGTCGATACGTATTGAGAAAAGGCGGCGCTCACGCGCCGCCGAACTTCCAGACCGGGATGCCGAGCTTCTTCGCCTTGTCGGCGAGGTTGTCCTGGATGCCGGTGCCAGGGAAGTGCAGGACGCCGATCGGCAGGGTCTCCAGCAATGTGTCGTTGCGCTTGAACGGTGCGGCCTTGGCGTGCTTCGTCCAGTCGGGTTTGAAGGCGATCTGCGTGACCTTGCGGTTGTCGGCCCATTTGGCGGCAATCAGCTCGGCGCCCTTGGGCGATCCGCCGTGCAGCAGCACCATGTCCGGGTGCTTGGCGTGGACCTGATCGAGCTTCGCCCAGACCAGCCGGTGGTCGTTGAAGTCGAGCCCGCCGGTGAGTGCGACCTTCGGACCCGGGGGGATGAGCACCTGGTTCGCCGCGCGCTTCTTCGCCGCCAGGAAGTCGCGGCTGTCGATCATCGCCGAGGTCAGATTGCGATGGTTGACCTTCGAGCCGTTGCGCGGCCGCCAGGCCGAATGGGTGTGATGCTCGAATTGGTCGGCCGCTTGATCGCGCATCAGCTCGAACGCGTTGCGGCGTTCGATGAGCGTCTGGCCTTCCGCCGTCAGGCGTTCCAGCTCGACGGATTTGACCTCGCTGCCGTCCTGTTCCCGCTGCGAGCGCTGCTGGGCCAGCTCGTTGTCGTCGAGTTCGCGTTCGATCCGTTCGATGGCGCGATGGAAGACGTTCACCGTCGACCAGAGCAGGTCGTCGAGGTCGGGTTCGAGGCGAGTGTCAGCAAGCGCCACCACGAGGGCATCGAAGATGTCGGAGATGCTGCCGGCGAGGATGTTCGCTTCGGGAAGCGGCCTGGGATCGGGCTCGTCGTTGAAGGGGCGGTAGCCATAGAGCTGGAGTTCATGGAGGACCTGGTCGGTTGGGGATGAGCTGTGGTGCGGCTCGAAATCGTCGTCGTGGTCGGTGGTCATCGCGGCTTTCCTTGTCGGATCGGCCGCGCCCATCGCGGCCTTCATGGCGACGAAGGCGGCGGGCGGAACGGACTTGCACCCGCAGCGCGAGCTGTGGGCCGAAGCCTCGGCGGAGGACCGAAGGGGGCCGACTATTTTGTCTCGCGATGTAAAGGCGGCTCCGCCGCCGACGGAAAATAGTCGGCCCACAAGGTTGCCGGTCCGGGCCGCTTGCTGCCCGATCGCCCTCTCAGAAGGCCGTGGGCGTGGTCCTCTCCGACGCTGAGGGAAAGCATGACCGCCGACCCTGTGGCGACGCCGCTGCGCGCGCCCCATCCCCATTCCGGCTAGGCCGCCAGCTCCATGAAGCGGGCGACGTCCTGTGCCGCGATCTGCACCCGGCTGGCCGCTCGAAGCGCGTCGATCCCGAGCAGGCGGAGATCCTCGTTGAAGTCGCCGAGCCGTGGCGAGATCACGATCGCCTCGATCCCGACCTCCTGCGCCCGGTCAACCAATGTCGCCATCGCGCCATCGCCGGCCGGATCATCGTCGCGGGCGATGTAGAGTCGGCGCAGCGTGTCCGGGAACAGGATGGCGGAAAGATGCGCCGCCGAGAGGGCTGCGACCATCGGCATGGTTGGCAGGACGCATCGGAGCGACAGCATCGTCTCGATACCTTCGCCGGCCGCCATGACCTCGCCCGCCACGCCAAATCGAACGGCGTGACCGAGAAGATCGCCCATCGCCCGTCGCGGCGTGTCGATCGGCGCCTTGCCGAGTGTCGCCTCGCTGAAGCCGCCGGGGTCGAGCCAAGTGCGATGCGCGCCGGTCAGATGGCCGGAAAGATCGGCGACGGCGGCGATCATCGCCGGCCACGTCTCGGTCGGGCTGTGGTCATCGGGCCGGTAGTAGCAATGGGGGTGGAAGCGGAGGTTTCCGGTTCCGTGCAAAGTCGTAATGCCGCGATTCCGCAAATACGCTTCTACGAGAGTACGTTCGATTGGCTGCGACATGGCGAACAGTCGCTGCGCGGCCTCCGGCGATCCGGCCGGTGCGCTGGGTTTGCGCGAGCGGGCGCGGTCGGGCTCGGGCTCGGGGTGTGGCAGGCTGAGGAAGGTTCGCGCCTCGTCGGCGACGTCCTTGAAGTCGACCAGGCCGCAGCTTTCCCGGATGACATCAAGCAAGTCACCATGTTCCCCGGTGGCTGCGTCGGTCCATTTGCCGGCTGGCCCTTTCGGCGACACCTTCAGGCGCACGAACATCGAGCGGCCCGGCGTATTGCGGACGTCGCCGACCAGCCAGTAGCCGCCTTCCCGGCGGCCGGCGGAGAGGTAGCGGCGGCACACCGCCTCGGCGTCTCGCGCGAGGCGGTGTGCCAATTCGGCCGCGTCGTGGCGTGCCATCACGCGGCCTCCCGCTCGCCGATGCGCAGGGCCGGATAGTGGTCGAGGACTTTCGCCAGCACGACGGCGCCGGTGGCGTCGGTCGGCACGAACATGCGCAGCTTCCACGAGATGATTTCGCTGAAGAGGCCGTAGGCGCGCAGGCGGTCGCGCATCGTGTCGGTGAAGCCCGACAGCTCGATGCGATGAGCGCTCATGACGCGCGCGCGATGGAGTTGCAGGCCCTCGGCAAGGTCGAGAACGGTGCGGCCCTCCATCAGCGCCGTGAAGGCGGCGTCCGGCGTCAGGGCGGTGGTCCCGGTCACGGACGCGTTCGCCGCCCAGGCGGGCGAGACCCTGCGGCCGATGATGCGCTCGCCGGTGTCGGTCTGGAGGCGATACACGCGCGTCGATTCGTTCGGCAGGCGCTTCCAGATCGGCAGCAGCAGGCCGGCGACGATATGGATCGTGCTGTCGGCGAACTCGGGGACCTCGGCGACTTCGCGAGCCCATGCGGTGGCGAAGGCCTCGCGCTCCGCCACCTGCCAGTGACTCTCGTCCATCATCTTCAGCGACGCATGATGGTGCTCCATCGGTCGGATCAGCCGCACGCGGCGTTCGATCTCGCCATCGTCGAGCATGAGGCTCGGCGCGGGGATCTGCACGGCGCCGCGCCCCGAGCGCTCGTTGACCAGCAGCATGGAGCGGCGATCCGTGAGATGGTCCAGCGCCTCATCGAGCGTCACAGGGCGATTGCGCCGGCGCTCGGTGATGGTGAGCAGCCGGGTCTCCGCGCCTGTGGCGGGATGGGTGTAGATCGTGCGGCGATCGGTGATGACAAAGCTCTCGGCTCGCAGCGTCTCCAGCCCGACGTCATAGACGCCGCTGGCGATGGCGCCTTCGATCTTGGCGTTCAGCAACTGCTCGAACGCGGTGAACAGCACGCCTTGCAGATCGATGGTGAGAGCGAGCAGGCGGTTGAGGAAGGTCGTGATCGGCGGCAACTCGTCCTTGATGCCGTTGGCATCCATGAGCTTCAAGCCCGTGGCGTCCTCGAACATCTGGAGCGAGCAGCCGTCGATCTTACCGCGCACGAGCAGCATGTAGAGCTGGCGCAGCGCGTCACGGGCGTAGTGCGATTCCAGATTGTCCTCTGGCCTGAAGAGTCCTTGGCCGCCGGTCTGGCGCTGACCGCGCGTGATGGCGCCGAGTGTGTCGAGCCGGCGGGCGATGGTCGAGAGGAAGCGCTTCTCGGCTTTCACGTTGGTCGCGATCGGCCGGAACAGCGGCGGCTGCGCTTGATTGGTGCGGTTCGTCCGCCCGAGGCCCTGGATCGCCGCGTCGGCTTTCCAGCCGGGTTCGAGCAGATAGTGGACGCGCAGCCGCCGGTTCCGCGCCGACAGTTCGGCGTGGTAACTGCGGCCCGTCCCGCCCGCCTCCGAGAACACCAGGATGCGCTTCATGTCATCCATGAAGGCGGCGGTCTCGGCGAGATTGGCGGAGGCCGCGCGGTTCTCGACGACGAGGCGGTCACCCTTGCGCACCACGCGGCGCGAGCGTCCGGTCACTTCGGCGACGAGGTCCGTGCCGAAGCGCTGGACGATCTGGTCGAGCGCGCCGGGAACGGGCGGCAGCGAAGCCAGGCGCTCGATCAGCTCATTGCGGCGGGCGACGGCCTCGCGGCTCTCGACGGGCTGGCCGTCCCGGAAGACGGGCCGCGAGGAGAGATTGCCCTCGCTATCGGTGAACGGCTCGTAGAGCTGCACCGGAAAGGAATGGGCCAGGTAGTCGAGGACGTATTCGCGCGGCGTGATGTCGACGCGGATGTCGTTCCATTCCTCGGTCGGAATCTCGGCGAGGCGGCGCTCCATCAGCGCTTCGCCGGTCGAGACGATCTGGATCACGGCGGCATGGCCGTCGGCGAGGTCCTGATCGATCCCGCTGATCAGGGTCGGCGTCTTCATCGAGGTCAGCAGATGGCCGAAGAAGCGCTGCTTGGCGCTCTCGAAAGCCGAGCGGGCGGCCGACTTCGCCTGGGCGTTCAGCGTGCCGTTCTCGCCGGTGATGTTGGCGGCCTGCATCGCCGCATCGAGGTGATTGTGGATGATCGCGAAGGCGCCGGCATAGGCGTCGTAGATGCGCCGCTGATCGTCGCTTAGCGGGTGCTCGATCAGCTCGTATTCGACGCCGTCATAGGAGAGCGATCGGGCGGTGTAGAGCCCTAGCGACCGGAGATCGCGGGCTAGCACCTCCATGGCGGCGACACCGCCATCCTCGATCGCCTCGACGAACTCGGCGCGTGTGGCGAAGGGGAAATCCTCGCCGCCCCAGAGGCCGAGCCGCTGGGCATAGGCGAGGTTGTGGACCGTGGTGGCGCCGGTCGCCGAGACATAGACGACGCGCGCGTCCGGCAGGGCGTGCTGCAGGCGCAAGCCCGCACGGCCCTGCTGCGAGGCCGCAACATCGCCCCGCTCTCCCTTGCCGCCACCGGCGTTCTGCATGGCGTGGCTCTCGTCGAAAATGATCACTCCGTCGAAAGCGGAGCCCAACCATTCGACGATCTGGCGGACGCGCGAAAGCTTCTCGCCGCGGTCGTCGGACCGCAGCGTAGCGTAGGTTAAAAATAGGACGCCTTCGGACAGCCGGATCGGTTTGCCCTGGGGGAAGCGCGAGAGCGGCGTGATGAGCAGGCGCTCCATGCCGAGGGCCGACCAGTCGCGCTGGGCGTCCTCGAGCAGCTTGTCGGACTTCGAGATCCAGACCGCCTTGCGCCGACCCTTCAGCCAGTTGTCCAGGATGATGCCGGCCGACTGGCGGCCCTTGCCGGCGCCGGTGCCGTCGCCGAGCATGAAGCCCCGGCGAAAGCGGATGGCGTTCGGCGCATCGTCGCGGGCGGCGGTGACGAGATCGAAGGTCTCGTCCACGGTCCACGCGCCGGCGAGATAGTCGCCATGCGCCTCGCCGGCATAGATCACCGTCTCAAGCTGGGCGTCGGACAGGAGCGCGCTGCTGACGAGATTGAGCGGCAGGCGCGGTCGATAGCTCGGCTTCGGCGGTGCGACCGAAGCCATCGCGGCGGACTGCACTAGCTTGGTCGGGTGCGCCTGGCCGCCCGGAATGCGGATCGATTGGAGCCGGTATTCCTCATAGATCGCATCGCTGAGACGCGCGCCTTCGGGCGGTGTGCAGTCGATCGTCTCGTAGGCGAGATCGACCGCCTCCGGGTCAGCGACAGGGGGCCTGGCGGTTTGCGGGGCAGCGGCGCGGGCGAGATAGCCGCGCACCGTCCGCGGCGCGGAGACAGCCGACATTGGGATGGCAAGGCCCGTCGCGAGCGGCAGGCGGCTCGCGACGTGCTCCGCAATCCAACCCAACAAGGTCGCAACGTCAGGCGCAATGCCCTGCGATTCCGGCAGCGCCGCCGGGTTCTCGGCGGGCGCCTTGTCGATGACGATCAACCGTGTGTCGATCGTGGTGCCGTGCTTGGCGTAGACCGCGCCGTCGATCGTGGCCGTGAACACGATGCGGCCGCGCTCTTGCAGCCGGACGAAGGCGTCGCGCCAGGCCGGGGTGTCCGGCCCGAAGCTCGCGCCGGTGATCGCCACCAGCCGCCCGCCGTCGGCGAGACGCGCGAGCGCCGAGGCGATATGGCGATAGGCGGTGTCGGCCATGCGCCCGGCCACGTTCGCCATCGCCGAGAAGGGCGGGTTCATCAACACGACGCTCGGGACCACGGCCGGATCGAGGTGATCGTCGATCTGGGCGGCGTCGAAGCGCGTGGCGGGAACGGCCGGAAAGAGGGAGGTGAGCACCGCCGACCGGGTCTCGGCCAGTTCGTTCAGCACGAGCGCGCCGCCGGCGATCTCGGCCAGGATGGCGAGGAGGCCGGTTCCGGCCGAGGGCTCCAGCACACGGTCCGCGGGCCCGATGGCGGCGGCGGTCAGAGCCACGAAGCCGAGGGGGGTTGGCGTGGAAAATTGCTGGAAGGCCTCGCTCTCGGCGGAGCGGCGGGTGTGGGTCGGGAGAAGGCCGGCGATCTTGGTCAAGGCGGAAAGCCGGGAAGCCGGAGAGTCGGCTTTGCGGAACAGCGCCTTTCCGTATTTGCGGAGGAAGAGGACGGTCGCGGCCTCGCAGGCGTCATAGGCCGTCTTCCAGTCCCAGGCGCCGGAGGCGTCGGAAGCGCCGAAAGCGGCTTCCATGACGGTGCGCAGGATCGCGGCGTCGACGCGCTGGCCGCGCTCGAGATGTGGGAGGAGAAGCTGGGCGGCGGCGATGATATCGCCGGCGACGTCAGGACGATGGACAGGCGACGGCTGCGCGGCCTGGTCGGCCGCGATTGGAGAAAGGTCGTTCATGAAGGGAGCCTCGGGAGAGCGGGAATTGGGCGAGCCGGGCGGCGCTCTCTCTCGGACCGCACCGGCTCAAACCCGTTCCGGCCGCCCTCTTCCTCTCATCACGCCGCCGCCTTCACGGCGCGCCACCACGCGATCCGCACGTCGCGGGTCGCATTCGCCAACCGACGCAGGAGGTCGCCGTGGCAGGGAAGCGGCGCACAGAAGCAGACGAGGTCGCGGCCGCGCAGCTCATCGAGCGCGCGCAGCAGATTGTGCTGATCCGCCAGCCATCCTTCATGCTTCGCGATGACGGCGGCCCGATCGCCGTCAGGGCCGATCCGGAACGGATTGCCCCATTTACTGCCGCGGCCGATATAGACGGCGCCGGCTGGGACGCCATTCACTCGCTTGTTGAGAACCTTGCACATCTGCGCCGCCTCCGATCCGTTGGGCGGTTTCGCCCACGGACGGCGTGAAGCGGCGACGGTCACGCGCCTTGCGCGGAAACGGCATGCCCGTTGACCGGCGTCGCGCGTCGTCCAGGCAAGACAAGCCCGGGGATCGGGAGCGGCGTCGCAAGGTTCGGAAAGCGAGGTGCTGGCCGTCAGCCGAACCGGCGGCCTGCGGCGGTGAAGGTGTATGCGTTGGCGGTGATGGCGTCGTCGACGACGTCGTCCGAGGTCAGATAGTCATATTCGCGTTCGAGCTGGCAATAGAGCCAGCGCGCGAGATCGCGCAGCGCCTCGATGACGCTCTCTTCTGCGTCGGCCGTCATGTCATGGCTGGTCGGGCTGTCGCGCTCGACCGAGATCGCCATGCAGTATTCGTGGTAGTAGTGATCGCGGTGGGTCGCGGCGGCGTGGAGCTGATAGAAGTTCCGGCGCTGGATCGCCTGCAAGGCGTCGGCGATCCGGTGAAGCTCGCCATCCTTCGGCGCATGGTCGCGGATCTGTCGAGGCGCGTCCTTTGCGTAGCCGTAGCGCCCTTCGAAACAGGCGCCGTCGCCCTGGCTCCAGAAGCCGGAAAACCAGATGCAGGGCTTCTGCCGTGTGCCGCCACCGTAAAGGCGAACCGGCACGGTCTTGAGGTCGACGCCGATGATCGCGCAGATACACTCGAAGTCGTCATAGACGAACTCGAACCAGTCATGGTCGAAGGCGACCTGCCGATACCAGGCGCGTGCCTTCTCCTTGACCGCGTCGGAGAGTTCGTCGAGGCGATAGACCGTGGTTTCGATGATCTCAGGCATCGGGGTCATCTCCTTCCAAGGCGCCGCACAGCCACTCGTTGGTGCTGGTCCAGCCGACGCTCTTGCGCGCGCCGAGGTCGATCACATGCGCGCCGCCGCCGAAGGCATCCAGGCGCGGCTTCGAGCAGGTGTTGGCGTATTCGAAGCCCCAAAGGCCTTTGAGGTCGAATTTCTCCGCGCAGAGCAGGACAAACGCGATCACGCGCTCCGGGTCTCCCGAGCAGTCGTCGTGAATCCACAGTTCTGATCCACCTTCCGTCTGGATTGAAAGGTCGAACCCATCCGAGAGGCGAAGGTCATCTTCGTCCTCGGGCGTGCTGTCGTAGAGGTCGAGGGCGCGCGCCGCGTTCTCGGGCGTGCCGACGTCGAGCAGGCACGAGAAATGGGTGAAATAGTCGGCCATGTCAGTCTCCTTGAAATGCGAAAGCCCGGCAGCGGGGCCGGGCTTCGGGTGGGTTCGGATGTGGTTGGGATCAGCCGACGGGCGGACCGTGGATGCGGTCGTCGTCGAACTCGACATCCTCGATGACGGGCTCATGGCCGTCCGGCGCGATCCGGTCGATGTAGGCGATGACGCCTTCCCGTCGCTCGTCGGTGTCGATGTGTTCTGGGAAGGCAGTCGATTCCATTGCGGCGGTCGCGGCTACTTTTGCCTTCTCGATCGCTTCCGCGTCGGACGCAGCTTCGATGGTCACGCTGTCGAAGGCGCGCAGCCAGAAGGCAATCTTGACTACATATTCGGTCATGACGCGCCTCCTTCGTCGTCTGGATCGCGTGCGCCTGCGAGGATCGCCTCGGCCTTCGCGATCGCGGCGTGGACCCGCTGGCGCCAGAACGGCTCGTCAGCCAGGCCGCCATCGGGCGGGAGCGCGAAGACCTTGAGCAGTCCGAGCAGAACCTCGAAGTGCTCGGCCTTGCGCTGAAGGGCCTCGCCGAAATGCGATGGGATCGAAAGCGCCGGCACGCTGTAGGGCGTGACGTCGCCCGGCCAAGCGCCGGTCACATAGGTCTCGCCGGCGGATTCGTAGTCCTCCTTCTGCCCCTCCCAGTCATCGTCTTCGATGGCGAGGCGGCAGGCTTCGGCCAGCCTGTCGGCATGGTAGCTGCGCTGGCGATAAATCGGAATGCGGTAGGTGGATTCGACGGTGAACGTGGTCATGACGGTCTCCAGACATGCGAAAGCCCGGCAAGGCCCGGCTCAGGTAAACGGAACGAAGGTGGTTGCCGCTAGGGATGCTGCGGCGGCTTGATCTCGGCGGCGTTTGCGTCGGATGCGGCGAAGGGATCGACCAACTTGTGGATTGGCTGCGCGCGGCCCATCCACGGCTCGGGGCGAATGCAGCGCACCCAGTCGGCGAAGCTCGGGATGAAACCGAGATCCTCGATCACATGCTGCTCGCCGATAAGCCGCACCGGAACGACGCGGCCCGTCGAGACGGTGATCGTCGGACCAAAGAAGCGCTCGAGCATGAAGATGCCCTCGGCGTGATGCCTGAGCGCCCGATGCCGGAAGTCGGCGGTGATCGCCTTCGACTCATCGAACCACTGGTGCAGCGGCAGATAGTCTTCCGCGACGCCGCCCCATTTCCTCACCGACGAGAGGGCGTGGTGATAGCAGTGTCCCATGATCGCCTCCTCAGAAGGCGTGGGTGTAGTTTTCGGACGCGGTGTAGCGCTCGTTGTAGTCGAGCGTGATCACCCCATCCGCGACATCGAAGATGACGTCGCCGTAAGCACCGTCGCTGTTCTCCCAGCCGCAATGGGTCTTTTCGAGAACGTCGTAGGCCAGGCTCTCGACGACGGCGGCGATACCGGCGGACGAACGCCTTGGTTCGGCTTGATCCCAGATGGCCTCGGAGAATTCGATGGCTGCGCCAGGCATGGCGACCTGATCGTCTCCAGCCTGAACTTCGACATTCTCGATCTGACCGGAATCGCCGTAGCCGTCGAAGCTGACGACGACACGCGTGACGCCGGCGAGCGCCAGCGCATCGAGCAACGCGCCCTTGTTGAGGGTGAACAGTTCGGTTTCGAGCTTGGCTTGGGCGACCGCCTTCATCTCCCAGTCGGAGAGCGGCGCAGCGGGCTCGGGGGTAGTAGCGGATATGTCGGTCATGAGGGCCTCCTGAAACGAAAATGCCCGGCGCGACGGCCGGGCGGTCGGGTCGACTGAAAAGGGGAAAGGGGCGCGGGACGGCCGAAGCCGCCCCGCACGCGAGCTATTCGGCCGCGATCATCTGCGGCGCGTCGGCCTCCGCTTCCTCGTCGTCGCCGGCGAGGAATTCCGGCAGCGCTTCGCCGTCGTCATCGGCTTCGGTGGCTTCGACTGGCGCGTCGTCCACGGCGGCGATCCGCAGCGGCTCCGGCAGCCAGCCCGTATCGGCCAGGAGCCGTTCGGCCTCCTTGGCCATGTCGCCCTTCTTCAAGTGGTCGATGAGTTGAGCCGCCCGCTCGCCGGCACCTTCCTGCACCGCCTCAAGGATGCGGCGCTTGGGCACCCGGCCGAGATAATTCTCGACGGTCGGACGCCAGCCGGCCTGCACCATGTCGAGATCGACGGCATGGGCCAGGCGATCGGCCTCGGCGATCCGCTGTTCGACGGTGTGGGACGAGACCCCCGCGCCGTAACGGTCGCCCTTCTCGTAGAGCGCATTGACGCCGAAGGAGGCGCAATGGGCGAAGAGCGTCGCCTGCTCGTCGCCGGTGAGGGTTGTCAGCCAGTCCCAGAGATCGGCCTTGTCCTTGGGCAACCGCTCTTCCCAAGCCTTGTGGCGCGCATCGATGGCCTTCGCCGCGGGCGTGTCCTTGAGCCCTTGCGCCTGCACCGGGAAGCTGGCGCTGCGGACGGACACTTCCATCGCCGTCCCGTAGGAGAAGTAACGGGAGAAGACGTCGAGGCAGAACTTGTGCAGCACGGCCTGGAACGCCACGGCGGGCGTGTTCGCCAGCTTGTCGCGCAGCGCCAGCGTCCGCTCCGCGGTCAGCTCGGTCACGAGGCGATCCGGGAGCGGCTTCAGGTCCTCGTCGTCCTCGTCCTCCGGCCCGGCGACCTGCCCGCCGATGGTAATGACGGCGCGCTGAACCACGGGCGCGTCGGGATCAGCGCCGTGCGCCCCGGCCGTCGCGGGATCGGTATCTGCGTCCTGCTCCGGTTCGACGACGGGCGCCTCGTCCTGCGGACGGACGTAGCCGCGGTCGATCGACAGAGCGCCTTCGGCGTCGATGCTGACGAAGACGCCGGCGCGGGCGATGTCGGTTGGATCATAGGTGACGGGCCGATCGTCGAAGGCGGCGAGCGCCGCCTCGATCTCGCCGAGGCGTTCGTCTACCTCATCCGGCAGCTCGTCGGCGCCGTCATACGCCTCCTCCAGCTTGGCGTGTTCGGCGTTCAGCGCGTCGATCGTAGCCTGCTCCTCGCTGGAAAGGTCGGCGGCGACGCCCTCCAGTTCGCGCAGACCGTGGGTGTGGCCGTAGGGGAAGTCGATGGCGACTTCGATCCACTTCCACCCCTCGGCAGCGATCGTCTCCGCCTCGGCCTTCAGTTTCTCGGCGACCAAGCCGTCGAACAGCGCGATGTCTTCGAGCCAGCCCCCATCGTCGGACTGGAACAGGTCGCGCAGCACCACGCCGCCGGCCGCCTCATAGGCGTCGAGACCGACGAACACCGCCCGCCGGTCGGAGGCGCGGACAGTCTTCTCCGTCAGCATGCGGCGGATCTGATAGGGCTCCTTCTGCCAGGAGCCGGAGATCGCCTGCCAGACCTGCTCCTGGCGGGCATGGTCGGCCGTGACGGTGAAGGCCATGAGCTGCTCAAGCGACATGCCGTCCTCGGCGTAGATGTCGAGCAGGGCCGGCGCGACCGACGCGAGGCGCAGGCGCTGCTTCACGACGTTCACGCCGACGAAGAACGCCGCGGCGATGTCCTCCTCGGAGCGCCCCTTCTCGCGCAGGGCCTGGAAGGCGCGGAACTGGTCAAGCGGATGCAGCGGCGCACGCTGGATGTTCTCGGCCAGCGAGTCGTCCTCGCCGAGGATGTCGGTGCCGGGATCGCGGACCACGCATGGGACCGGCGCGGTCTTCGCCAGGCGCTTCTGCTTCACCAGGAGTTCGAGCGCCCGATAGCGTCGGCCGCCGGCCGGGATCTCGAACATGCCGGTCTCGACGCCCTGGGCGTCGAGGACCGGCCGGACGTTGAGGCCCTGGAGCAGCGTGCGCCGGGCAATGTCCTCGGCCAGCTCCTCGATCGAGACGCCGGCCTTCACGCGCCGGACGTTGGACTGGCTCAGCACCAGCTTGTTGAAGGGAATGTCGCGCGAGGACGACAGGGTGATCTTCTGAATTGCAGTAGCCATGGGGGTAGTCTCCGCGGCGGGCGGCCAAGAGACTCTCTCTCGACCTCCAACCCGCCACGAAACCGGCGCAGCCCTCTTCCTCTTGGAGGACCGCGCCGCGATGCCGACGAACCGGAAAGACTCAACGCCGGAACCCCGCCTTCCCGCTTTTCCGGATTCCAGGGAGGTAACATCCGGCACATCACGCGGCCTCCTGCGCTGTGGGGCTGGCGCCGGCGCTCTCGGTCTCAGGCAAGAAGCCGAGGATCCAGTCGGCCGCCTTGCTGGCCTGTGAAGCCGCGCGCATGACAGCGCGATTGTCCTCGCGCAGGACCTCAAGCCAGGAGCCGATATAGTCCGCGTGGCGCACGGTCGGGACGATGCCGAGCGAAGCGCAGCAAAAGGCGGCGTTCATCTCCGCCACCAGCTCCTCGAACGCATATTTCTTGCTGCCGAACGCGCCGCCGAGATCGCGGCCGAGACGGGACGGATGGCCACTGGCGTGCCCCAGCTCGTGCAGGGCCGTGCGGTGCCAGTTGATCGGCTCGAAATAGGCCTGCGGCGGCGGGACCATGACGAAGTCCGGGCCCGGCGCGTAGAAGGCGCGGTTGCCGCCGATACGGAAGTCGACGCCGGTCGCCCGGATCAGCGCCTCGACCCTGGGCTCGATCAAGCCCGGCAGCGGCGGTGGCGCGACGGCCGCAACCTCGGCCGGCAGGTTTTCGCATTGGGCGGCGTTGAAGACAGTGAACCGCTTCAGGAACGGGATCGCGGCGGCTTCCTCGCCGGTCTCTCGCGCGCGTCGCTTCTCGTCGTCCGGCACAAAGCGGTCGGCATAGACGACGGTCGTGCCGTGCTCGCCCTTGCGCACATTGCCGCCGAGCGAGAGCGCCTGGCGAAAGGTCAGCCAGCTCTGGGCAGGAAAGCCGTGCTCGATCACGGCGCCCCAGAGGATCAGGACGTTGATCCCCGAATACTGCCGACCGGTGGTGGCGTTCTTCGGCATGGCGAGCGGCGCCTTCGCCGCGGCCGTCCCCCAGGGCTGGACCCAGGGCACGCGGCCGGCCTCCAGCTCGGCGATGATCTTGCCGGTGATTTCGTCATAGAGGCTCGCCCGGTCGTGGCCGGGGCGAGCCGAAGCGGTCTTGCTGGACATCGCGGGTCTCCGCGACGGGCGCCGGAGGCCTCTCCTCCAGCCCTCAACCCGTCACGGCGAACCCGGTCCGCACTCTCACTCTAAGGGGGGCGTTGCGGGGCAGGCTGTGCGAAAACCCCGAACCGATGAGCTCGACGCCAGCCGGCGGATTCGGCCGAGCCAGGGAACACGAACGCCAGTCTCAGAGCATGTAGCCGATGTCCGAGGCGCCGGTCGGATAGGCGAACATCGTCGATCGGAGATCGGCGGCCGTGAGCCCGTGGCGGATCGCCAGGCCGAACAGGTTGATCACGTCCTCGGCGTGCGGGCCGACCAGATGCGCCCCGAGAATTCGGTCGGTGGCCTCCTCTATCAGCACCTTGTGGCCGTAGACCGGCTCGGCCAGGCGGCGGGCGCTGAACCAGTTGGGCGTCGAGCCGGCGTTGACCCGGAACTTGTGGCCCTGGCGGCGCGCCTCTTCCTCGGAGAGCCCGACGGCGGCGATGGACGGCACGGTGAAGGCCACGCTCGGGACCCCGCGATAGTCCGGTCTGTGCGATGAGCCGTCCAACAGGTTGGCCGCCACCACCTTGGCGTCGTGGCTGGAGACCGGCGTCAGAGGCGGCCCGACGCCAGCCGCGTCGCCGGCGGCAAAGACCCGCGGGTTGGAGACGCTTTGCAGGTGGTCGTTTAGCTGCATGCGGCCGTCGCGCTCGGTGACCTGCCCCGCCGCGAGGTCCAATGCGTCGAGGTCGGGCCCGCGACCGGCGGCATGCACCACAAGGTCGGCCGGGACGGCTAGGTCCGGCGCGCCCGGACGGCTGGCATGGACGACCAGGCCGCCCTGGACCCGCTCGACTCGGGTGACGGTAGCGCCGGTCTCGACGGCGATGCCGAGTTCATGGAAGCGCGGCATGAGCCATCCGACCAGGTCGGGATCGAACTGCGGCAGAAGCCGCGGCGCGCGCTGCAGGATAGTGACCTCAGCCCCGGCGCGTGCCGCCAGGTGTGAGAACTCCGCAGCGACATAGCCGCCGCCGATCAGCACGATGCGGCGCGGGAGGCTCTCAAGCTCCAGGAAGGCGTCGCTGGTGCTGACCAGCTCTTCCCCCGGAATGCCGAGCGGGATCGGCCGCGCGCCGGTGGCGATCAGCACATGGCGGGCCTGCAAGGTCCGGCCGTCCACTTCGATCGCGTCCGGGGCGGCGAAGCGGGCCATCCCGTGGAAGGCGTCCACCCCCAGCTCGGCGTAGCGCTGTTCTTGTTTGGCGGGGATGGGATCGGTGAAGGTCCGCTTGAACGCCATCAGAGCCGGCCAATCGATGGCCAGGGCGCCGTCGACGCCATGCCTGGCCATGCGCCTGGCCGCGTCGATTGCCTCTTCGCCGCTTACCAGCATCTTCTTGGGATCGCAGCCGCGCAACGCGCAGGTGCCGCCGAACGGCCGGTGATCGATCACGGCGACAGACCAGCCGGCGGCGCGGACCTTCGCAACAGCGACCTGGGCCGCCGTGCCGCTGCCGATGACGATCAGGTCGTAGGAAGTCATGACGGCCACTCCATCCGCATCGGCCCAAATATCGCGCGGCCGACCTCCAGCGCTTCGGACAGGCTCAGACGGACGCCCTCCTCGGCGGCGACTGAGCCGCTCGCGCGCCAGGTCTCCAGGTGAACGTCATCGCAGAAGAAGGCCTGCAAGATGCAAAGCGAAGACGCCGCACAGCTTGCGGCGTAGCGATGGCCGGACCAGACAACGATGCCCGACGGCTCGACCTGATCCAGTGCGCGGCCCTGGCTTCGCGTATGGATGGCGAGCGGACGCGCGCACTGACGGCACGCCGAGCGGATGGTGACATCGCGCTCCAGCATCGCCCCGACGCCGAGCGCGTCGATGGCGCACATGGCGCCCGCCCCGAACCCGCCGGCCTCCACGTGATGCTCGGTCGGACCTTCAGTGAACGGATAGGCGCCCCTGATCCGGCCGGCAATGTCGAGAATTAGGAGATCGCGCGCGCTCAGGCGCCGCAGCACACTGCCCGCCTCGCCGATGCCGAGCCCGGCCGCTGCGGCCACATCCGCGGTCTCTGGAGCGTGCCCGCTCAAGGCGTAGCTGCTGAGGACGATGCCGTGGATTCGGCTCTCGGTCTCATCGAGCCCATCCCACTTGGGGCCGATGAAGGCCTCGACGACGGCCCTCAGTGCCTCTTGGGCCTGAGGCGTCGTGACCACCCCCCAGTCTGGGATGATCCGGCCGCCTGGAAACGCGACGGCGGGCCATCCGGCGACTTCAGCGTGTGAGGTGGGTGTCATCATCAGGCGCGCTCCGCTCGCCGCCCAAACTGAACTTTCAACCGGCGCAGCAGGAGAGCTGCTTCACATCCTTGGAGAAGGTCTGGGCCGCGAGCTTCAGGCCTTCCACCATCGTCAGGTAGGGGAACAGCTGGTCGCCCAGCTCGCCGACAGTCATGCGCGCCCGGATGGCGAGCGCCGCCGTCTGGATGATCTCGCCAGCCTCCGGCGTCACCGCCTGGACGCCGATCAGCCGGCCGCTACCGGCTTCCGCGACGAGCTTGATGAAGCCGCGCGTGTCGAAGTTGGCGAGCGCGCGCGGGACGTTGTCCAAGGTCAGGAGCCGGCTGTCGGTCTCGATCCCGGCGCGGTGGGCCTCCACCTCGCTGAGCCCGACCGTGGCGACCTGCGGATCGCTGAACACGACCGCCGGCATCGTGGCCAGGTCCAGCGCGGCCTCGCCGCCGGTCATGTTGATCGCCGCACGGGTTCCGGCCGCCGCCGCGACGTAGACGAACTGTGGCTGGTCGGTGCAGTCGCCGGCGGCGTAGATGTGCGGCGTGCTGCTGCGCATGGCCGCGTCGATCACGACCCCGCCCTGCGCATTGACGGCGACGCCGGCCGCCTCCAGGGCGAGCGCTCGGGTGTTGGGCGCCCGGCCCGTCGCGACGAGCAGCTTGTCCGCGCGCAGTTCGCCTTGGCCGGTGGCGAGGATGAACTCGCCGTCGGCGTAGGCGACCTTGCTCGCCTGGGTGTGCTCCAGCACCTCGATGCCCTCAGCGCGGAAAGCGGCCGTAACCGCCTCGCCGATGGCCGGGTCCTCACGGAAGAACAGGGTGTTGCGCGCCAGGATCGTCACCTTGCTGCCGAGCCGCGCGAAGGCCTGGGCCAGTTCGACGGCCACGACCGACGAGCCTATCACCGCCAGGCGCGACGGGAGGGTCTCGCTCTCAAGGGCCTCCGTTGAGGTCCAGTAAGGCGTTTCCGACAACCCCGGAACGGGCGGCTCGGCCGGGCTGGCGCCGGTGGCGATCAGGCAGCGGTCGAAGGTCACATGTTGCTCGACCCCGTCGGCCTGGCGCACGAGCAAGCTGTGGGCGTCTCGGAAACGGGCCTCGCCGCGCAACACCGTGATGGTCGGGGTGTCGGCCAGGATGGTCTCGTATTTCGCCTGCCGCAGCTCATCGACCCGCGCCTGCTGCTGGGCCACCAGTCGCTCGCGCAGGATCGCGGGCGTGCAGGCCCCGATCCCGTCATCGAACGGGCTTTCGCGGCGCAGATGGGCGATATGCGCCGCGCGGATCATGATCTTGGACGGGACGCAGCCGACGTTGACGCAGGTTCCGCCGATGACGCCGCGCTCGACAAGGGTGACCCTGGCGCCCTGCTCGACGGCCTTCAGCGCCGCCGCCATCGCCGCGCCGCCGCTGCCGATGACGGCGATGTGCAGCGGGAGGCCGCCAGCGCCGGTTTGCGGCGCGCCCGCGTCGGCGACGAAGGCGCGATAGCCGAGCGTCGCGACCGTGGCCGCAAGGGCCTCAGAGCTCACCCCCGCATCGGCCGCGATCTCCGCCCGCGCCCTCGGATAGGAGACAGTGGCCGAGCGCACGCCTGGGACGCGCTCCAGCGCCTCCCTCACGTGCGTGGCGCACGAGTCGCAGGTCATTCCGTCAATGCGCAGGGCGATCGCGGCGGTCACGGGGCAGGCTCCTCAGCGCTTCACGGTGGACGGGTAGCCCGCGCCCGCAGTCGCCTTGGTCAGGGCGGCGACCGTGGTCTTGGCGTCATCGTAGGTGACGACGGCCTCGCGCTTTTCGAACCTGACCTCGGTTTTCTCGACGCCGGCGACCTTGGCAAGCGCCGTCTTGACGGTGATCGGGCAGGCCGCGCAGGTCATGCCGGGCACCGCCAGTGTGACCGTCTTCGGCGCGGCCCACGCGGGCGAGCTGAGCGCGCCCATCAGGGCGATCAGGGAGACGAGCTTCTTCATGGGGGTTTCCTTTCAGTAGAACAGGGGCAGGACGTAGGGGAACGCCAGCGCGACAAGGACGAGCGCTGCGACGGTCCAGAAGATCACCTTGTAGGTGGTCCTGACCTCGGGCACGGCGCAGACCTCGCCGGGCTCGCAGGCGCGGGCCGGGCGGAAGATTCGGCGGTAGGCGAAGGCCATGGCGACCAGCGCCGCGCCGATGAACACCGGACGGTACGGTTCCAGCACGGTCAGATTGCCGATCCAGGCGCCGCTGAATCCGAGGCCGACCAAGAGCAGCGGGCCGAGGCAACAGGTCGAGGCCAGAATGGCGGCCAAGCCTCCCAGCGCCAACGCGCTACGGCCGTTTTTGGATTCCGACACTTAGACTCTCCTTCCGATAAGCCCCGCCAATGACACTAAGAAACCGCCCCTTCGCGGGGTGAAGCGGGAGCATTGCGAGGCGGCGCGGCGAGATCCCAGATAGCCACGACCACCATCAAGGTCAGTCCGGGATAGAGGAGCCACGCCGTCGGCCAGCCGCGGGTGGCCATGAGCACAGCCGCCGCAAGCACCAAGATCGGCCCGATAACGCTCAGCGCCATTCGCGCCCAGCGGCGATGGCGAAGCCCGCCGACGGTGTTGGCGACGAGGCCGATCACGGCGAACAGCGGCAGGAGGTAACGGATGAAGACGCCTTCGTACTGGCTCAGGAAACCAAGACCCACCGCGGCGCCCAGACTCGCGAGCGCCGGGAAGCACGCCGCGCACCCCATGGCGGTGACGATCGAACCGATGACGCCCGCCTTGTCGGCCGCGCGTGTGAGGGGATTCTGGATAGGCATCGGAGTGGCCTCGGCGACTTCAGTGGAACCGTCAGAGCGACGCTGCAATCATGACCGCAGCTTGCCCTTGAGGGCTGAGGCTCCCTATGTAGGGTCTGTAGTGACTACAGACTCAAGCCCAAAAAATGAGAGGCGCAAAACAAAATGACGGATACGGCGATCGCGATCGGCGAACTGTCCCGGCGCACGGGCTGCAACATCGAGACCATCCGCTACTACGAGCGGATCGGCCTGATGCCCGCGCCGCCTCGGCGAGGCCGCTACCGCAGTTACGGTGGAGGGGATGTGGTCCGGCTCGGATTTGTGCGGCGCGCCCGCGAACTCGGCTTCACACTCGATGAGGTGCGGGCGCTGCTTGGCCTGGCGGCTGGCGGAGACTCCACTTGCGCAGAGGTACGCGACTTGGCCGCCGTCCATCTGAAGGACGTTCGAGCGCGGATCGCCGATCTCAAGCGGATGGAACGGGTCCTGGCTGACTCCGTCCGAGCTTGCGACGCAGGGCACGATCCGGGATGTCCGCTGATCGACACCCTCTACGCCGAGCCCCGCGCGCCGGCGGCAAGGGCATAGAGGCTCAAAGCCTGTCGATTTTCCACCATCTAAGTGTCTGAAACGATGAAGATTCTGTCCAAAAACTACGAACAACACTAGAATCGGCTCCTCATCAAAGCCGATACGCCGAGGTGTTCGTGAGCTTCATCGAAGGAACAGACCGCAGTCAGGTCAGCCTGCTGCCACCCTGCGTAGATGATTACGTCGCGCTCGCCTCCTTGGTCCGTGTGGTTGACGCGTTTGTCTCGAGCCTCGACTTGGCCGAGCTCGGCTTTAACCGCACGATCGACGCCGCGACCGGTCGCCCTGGATACCATCCAGGTGACATGCTCCGCCTCTATATCTGGGGCTATCTCAACCAAGTCCGATCCTCGCGGCATCTCGAGCGGGCCTGCGTCCGCGATCTCGAGGCGCTGTGGTTGATGCGCCGCCTGGCGCCCGACTACCGCACCATCGCCGCCTTCCGGCATGACAATCCCGAGGCGATCATCGGGGCGAGCGCGGCCTTCGTTCAGTTCTGCCGCGAACAGGGGCTCATCGGCGGGCGCATGGTGGCGCTGGATGGAACGAAGATGCGGGCCGTCGCCAGTCCGAAGAACATCGCCGGCGCTGAACGACTCGCCCGAGACATCGCGCACACCGAGAAGGAAATCGCCTACTACCTCGACCGCCTGGACATCATCGACGAGACCGTCGCACAGGGCTTCGCGGATCAGCCGTTGCATCGGGAGGGGTTCACCGCGGCGATCGCCTCGCTGCAACGTCGCAAGGATCGGCTTGCCCGGCGCCAACAGGAGCTGGAGCGCCGAGACGAGAAGGTCCTGGTCTTTGGCGAACCGGAGGCAAAGCCGATGGGCTACGGCCGCGCTCCCAAGACGCCCTCCTACAATCTTCAGAGCGTCGTCGACGTCGAAAGTGGACTGATCATCCATCACGACGTCTACAACGACGCTAATGACAGCCACCTGCTCCACCCCATGTCCGTAGGTACAAAAGAGGTGTTGGCGGTCGAAACGCTTCAGGTGTTGACAGACGGCGGGTATTCGAACGCCGAAGAGATCGCTCGGTGCGAGCGTGATCACATCGAAGTGGCCGCTCCGATCAAACGCGGTGCGATGAACTCTGACCACTTCCGGCCGGCGCAGTTCGTCTATGACGAGGCAAGCGACACGATCCGTTGCCCGGCCGCGCAGACATTGCGCCCATCAGGCCTCCACACCCGCAACCGAGCGATGCGGTATCGGACGTCGGCCTGCACTAGCTGCGCCTTGAAGCCAAGATGCACGCCCGGCGCCCAGCGCACGATCCACCGCCTGGTCGATCAAAGCGCCCTCGACCGGATGGAGGCGCGGATCCATGCCGATCCCGGCCTGATGACGATCCGACGATGCACCGTCGAGCACCCGTTCGGCACGATCAAGCGAATGTCGGGCGGCGGACGGTTCCTGACGAGGGGACTGAAGGCGGTGAAGGCGGAGGCAGCGCTCTCCATCCTCGCCTTCAACATCCTCCATGCTGTGAACGCCTTCGGCGCCCCGGCGATCACGCCGAACTGAGCCGCGGCTTCATTCCGCGCCGGCCAAGTTCGATCCCGGCGCAACTGAGTTCTTGCACAGCCTGGGGGGACCTCCCCGCAGAAGGGGGTGTGTCGGCGACACTGGCGCCGACCAGGGGGAAGGCTTTCCCCACAAACCGCTTCTCCGTATCGGCGCAGATTCGTCGTCTAACGCCACCGCAATTGGGGAGCCGCTACGCCCAGGTCTAGCAGGTGAGAGTGGCCTGACGCGCCCCGTGGCGCAGACGTCGCGCACTCGCAGGGTGCTGGCCGGCAGGGGCCGCAGTAGGTATCGTCGGCGATAGCCCGTTCAGTCGATACCGAGCTTGTTGAAGAATATCTTGTTCCGCATTTCCGCGTCGCGGAGCAGCTTCGTCCAGCTAAGCACCTCCATGTAGAGGCTGATGTTGCCGGACCAGTTGAACCATCCCAGGCCATCGGGCATCGGGGTAAAGTTCTTCTCCTTTTGGAGCCAGTCCTTGACCTTTTTGGTGAGGTCGCAGACGACATAGCCGTAGAACGGTGTTGTGTCGTTGACGAGGATGTCGCGGCCAGTTGGGGTCTTGAACTTGCCATCCCGGATTTGATTGACGTAGCGGATGATCTGCTGAACCGGGTCTTCCCTGGAGGACGGGTCAGCAAAATCGTCCCGCTGGGGCTTTTTGAACTCGAAAATCGTGATGGGGTTGCTGGCTTCATTGTCGCCACGATAGGCCACGCGGCGGTTATAGACGGTTATGTCCGTGCGATCCCCAGATGATTGAAGGGGTTTGTCCGACGAAACGTAGGATGTAAAATTCAGCCGCTCGTCCAGAATCCAAAGATTGTGCGCGTCGTAGTTCAGTTCCTCGGAATCCTTTTTGCGCGGCATGATGATGTCATGCACCTCACCTTCGGACTTGTGCTTTCCGTCAGCTCCGATCTCTAGCGACTTGGAGAACAGGTCAAGGACGCACTTACGCATCGAGACATAATGAATCAGGTCGTTCTTACTGTTATCGGAAATTCTCTCGATCAACTGCGCGATTTTCTCGCCAAGCTCATCCGGGTTCTCCGAGTTCAGCACCGCCGTGACCTGCGTTCGTGTCGCTATCTCCTTTTCAAATTTCTTCTTTTGGAGATGAAGCTCGATGTCCTGATTTGATGGCCTCATGGGCAGGGCGCTGAAATCTACCTCTTTTGCAAGGATGCGATGCCAGGGGGCGTCATTGGTTACGTACTCGGAGATGCGTACTTCCTTGCGCCTCTTCCTTTCGGCGATCTCCACGCCAACTACCGACTGCACGATCTCGGCGGCTTTCTGTTCGATGTCGTTCTGGGATATGCCGTTCAACAGGTCGGTGTCGGTTTGAAAGCGAAACTCGCCTCGTTCGAGGGACACATTGTCGTTCAGGTAGTCGCCGAACACATAGGCTTTGATGACGAAGTTGCGCCCTTTAGCCAAATCCTGATCCGGCCCCGGCTCGAAAAACTCCTCCGCAAATTCGGGAATGTATGATTCGAGTGGATTGTCCGTCACTTCTCGCCGGTGCGCGACAAGGCTGACCTTGCTCTTCGCTGTTCGCGGCGCAAAGAATTTGAATACGCGGACCTGAAAGGTCTTTTCCTCCTCGTTTGCCGACAGCGAAAATGCGCTTTCGTCCACCTTCATTTCGACGATCTGACTGTTCTCCTTGCCCAGGTAGTCATTGAGGGAGACGGTATCGGACGGCTTATTGGCGTCCCGGATCACCACGCGCGGGCAGACGCGCTCCTTATCGACGAAATAGGGGAGCAGCCGTTCCACCACGACCCGGCTGATCGTTTCCAGCTTCTTGTCGGGGAACCTTACCGACTTTATGCCGGAAATCTCGACGGTTGCGCCCGTCGCCTGCGCTTGAGACGGGCCTTCTTTTTCGTCAACGATGATGTCCTTGTCCAAACCCATCCTGAAAGAGCGATTACGTAGGCTATCACCTTCGGCGAAGGTGCTGGATACTTTCACCCGGTCGAAGTATTTCAGACACGTGAAGCGGCCAAAACCTTTGCCGCCGTCCGCAATCTTCTGTTCGGTGTAGAGGGTGTCGAAGGCGTCACGGTTGTTCTTTGTGAAGCCAATGCCGTTATCCTTGACAACGAAGCCATCAACGTCCTCGAGGCGGTCGAGTACATCGGCCTGCCCACTTCGGAGAACTTCGATTTCGACCAACCCGTTCGGTATACCCTTCGCGTCGATGGCCTGAATCGCATTTACGATCAGCTCGACCAGCGGCGTGTAGATATTGGTGCCGGAACGGATGTTCTCCACCAACCGCCTGACGTTGACATTGCTCATGTCAATTCCCCAGCGGTGATAGCGCGCCGCGTTCTACGAGCCGGGCGGTACTTGGGTCGTAGACATAATCGGTGATCGTGCCGTCCTTGATCCGGTTGACCGCCTCATCGACGGCGAACAGGGGAGCTAGAAACCATTCCTTGGGCACGATCGGTTGGCCGAATCGATCCTTGATTTCGACATCAAGGCGCGCCGCGCCAAAGACCTTGTGGATCATGGTTTCGAGCTTCGCCCGATTGACGTTGTAGAGTTCATAGGTGGCGACGATCTCGACGTCAGCCATGAGATAGGTGGGGTCGAGGCGCGCATTGGCGATGCGGCGTTGCACACTGCCGCCAGTCACGCCGATTTTGTGGAGAATTTCCCGGTTGGCGACCACCAACGGATGGTCAGATTTGCTACGCAACACGTAGATCGTGCCGCTGGCCTGATCGCCGTCACCGGTCTGGTCGTCGAAAAGCGGCCCGGCGCTGGGCTCTGTGATCCGCCGACCGGCCTCATCCTTGTAAAGGGCACGCTGCAGCGACCGCAGCAGCAGATCGCTCTCGGTGCCATTGGAATAGATCACCCGGAGCCGCGCGTCGGTTTCCCCGTTCGGCGCCTTTATCGGATCGCCGACCTCGGCGACATAGACAGTCTGGCCGCCAAGGATGAAAAACTGGCCGATTTGAATATCGGCTTTGAGGAAGCCCGCATCTTTTACAAAGCGCCTGGTCGTGCGAAGCCCGCTTTCAAGGTCGCTTTGCACCTGTTGGAACAGGGGCTTGAACGTCTCGAAATCAAGGCATTTTTCCCGGCTCGCGATTTCCTCGGCTTCGCGCTTTTCGGCGCTGGTGCGCACGTGGCGCAGTTGGGTGATGTCAGACGAACCCGCCGCACCTTCCAGTTCGGCGAGCAGTTCATCCTCGTCCATCGAGTCCGCAGGCGCGACGGACGCCGCAGGCGCGCCCGTCAGCAATCCCTGATGATCAAACGGCGTGAGCAGGGACCGGCAATCGTCCAGCGCGCGCAGGCGGTCGAGCCGCACGGCGTAGAGCCGCTCGAATATGTCGCCGTCCTCGCCATGTCGGGGCGTATGGCCGTTCTCTTCGACGAACCGCTGAATCTCCTCGAAGCCCGCGATGATGCGTTCCTCGCGGGGCGAACGGCCGCCCTTCTTTTCCGGTTGGGCGAAATCCGCCAGTTCGTCGCGCAGTTCGTCAAGATCGAAGTCACTCATAGCGGCCCTCATCCTTGAAGCGGACGAATGCGGCGGCTCCCTCAGCTAGGTGCTTTTCCCAGGCGTCGGCCGAACTGACAGAAGGCAGACGCCCACGCTCCCGTTTGAACTCGACGGCGCGCTTGGCGATCACCTTGGCCTCCTCAGGCGTCAGGCTGGTTCGCTTGGCGGCAATCGCTGCGGCGACCTGCTTTAGGCTTTCCTCGCTCATCGTCTTGGCGAGAATGGCGTAGGCTTCGCCGAATGGATTGACCCGGTCGATCAGGTCGATGTCCAGCTCCCGCACATCCATTGCGAACTTGCGGACACCATCGACAAAGGCCGTATTGGCGCTCTCTTCGCCAAGCGAACTGCCGGCCGCGACTTCCTTCGCTTTCTGGGTCAGATTCAGCGCCGCCACGGCATGCTGGCGAACGGCTTCCTGATCCTCTGCGTCGAGCTGGGGGAACTTGTCCTTGATGATCTTGCCCATGCGCACCTGGGTCAGTTCTTCTGGAACCAGCTCCTCGTCGAACAGCCCACGCTCGATCGTCGTCTTGTCCTGCACGAAGGCGGCGATCACCTCGTTCAGATCCTCCTGGCAGATGCGAGTCGCTTCCTCGCTCTTGGGCGTAGCCAGGCCCTTGATCTCGATCTGGAACTTGCCGGATTCCTCGTTGAAACCGACATTGCACTTGTTCGGATCGTAGCCGGCCTCGCCATAGTCGAAGCCGGGCGTCGGCACGTTCTGAGGATTTTTCGGCTTGAACTCAAAGCGAGGCGCCAACACTTGCTCCATCAGCAGGCTGGCGGCGATGGCCTTCAACGTGTCGTTGACCGCCTCGGTCACGATGTCGTCCGCGGCGGCCGGTTCGGCGATCAGGTTCGAGAAACGGGCGCGGGTCTTGCCCGGCGCATCGCGGGTTGCGCGGCCGATGATCTGCACGATCTCGGTCAGGCTCGACCGATAACCGACCGTCAGCGCGTGCTCGCACCAGATCCAGTCGAAGCCTTCCTTGGCCATGCCGAGCGCAATGATGATGTCCACATGGTCGCGATTGTTCTTCTGGCTCGCGTCTTTCAGCGCGGCGGACACGCGGTCCCGCTTGGCGGGATCGTCATCGACAAGATCGGCGATGCGCAGAATCCGGCCATCAGACGCCTTGACGAGCTGGAAGCCAGTGGACGGATCGGTTCCCTGCCACGCACCCAGTTCCTCGATAATGTGCTCCACCTCCTTGATCTTGTCCTTCGTGCTCTCGCGCGAATTGACGTTGGGGATGTGGATGATCGTCTTCTCCGCCGGGTTCAGCACCTTCAGAATGTCGTCGGCGTAGGAATCCGAATAGAAGAAATAGCCGATGTCGAGCTGCTTCAGATATTGATAGCCGTTGAGCTGCTCATAGTAGGTGTAGGTAACGCTCTCGAACTTGCCTTCATCCTGCGGCGCCAGCACCGCCTCGGCGTCGCCCCGGAAATAGGACCCGGTCATCGCGACGATATGCACACGGTCACGGGTGATGAAATCGCCCAGATGGATGCCGAGCTTGTTGTCGGGATTGGCCGAGACGTGGTGGAACTCATCCACCGCGATCAGTCGGTCATCGAACGCCGCGACACCGAATTTGTCGATGGCAAAGCGGAACGTCGCATGGGTGCAGACCAGCACCTTGTCGCCGCTTTCCAGGAAAGCGCCGAGCGAATTGACCTTGCCGCCGTTGTCGTTACCGGGCGCGTCGCACAGATTCCATTTAGGCTCGACGTGCCAGTCCGCCCAAAAGCCATGCTTCCTCAGCGGCTCGTCATGGAAGCTGGCGCCAATGGACTTTTCCGGCACGACAATGATTGCCTGTTTGACGCCCTGATTGGCCAGCTTGTCGAGCGCGATGAACATCAGCGCGCGGCTCTTGCCAGAGGCGGGCGGGGACTTGATCAGAAGATATTGCTCGCCGCGCTTTTCGAAGGCGCGCTCCTGCATCGGCCGCATGCCGAACTCGTTGGCCTTGGTCGAGCTGCCATTGCTGGCATAGGAAACCGAAACGGAGGGAACTGATTTGATGGGGTTCGTCACGCGCGCGCCTCCGCCTTCTTCTTGGTCGTCCCCTGGCTGGCGGACATTTTGGTGTAGAGCTCGAACAGCTTTTCGAGCCGCTCAGTGTCGTTCTTGAACCGACGACCGATATAAATCCGCTCGAGCACCTCATCGTTTCGTTCATGCGCCGCGCGGAGATCCTCAGGCATCGTCTGCGGATCATACAAGTCGGCTATCGTCGCGGGATAGTAAACTTCGCGCGCCAAAAGAATGTCTTCGGCGCAGTGGATCAAATCGGCCTTATTCTTTTCGGTCAGTGCTGGAACAGGAAAAGTGTTCCATCCGAGGGTGTTTGAGTAACGGAAACGAGTTTCCAATTGGCCACAAACCGTTGCGATCCATACCAGATGAAGCCTCGATGCAATGATAGCCATGTTCCAAAGCGGAGCATCATATAACGCGAAGGCCTCGGTAACGATTGATTTTGGCGGCAATAGTCCAACCGGCAAAAACGGCCTCTCTTCTGAGCTAACGCGCGGAACAATGATTGCATTACTGTATGCAGGGGACCGGATTTCAACGAAGCGATGCGGATGATTGGCCCACGCCGCTGTGGCTTCTTTTGGGCTCTGCGCGCGCGCTTCCGCCACTTTTGATAAGCGCACTCTGACAGCTTCGCTTTGCGTTGCCGTATCTACCTCATGGTCGGCAATCCAAAGGCAAAAGCGGGGAATGCCTTGGATAAACTCCTGTGCCCCATATATCGGACGCAAAAAGGGTTTAGCTCGTTCATCCAGAGAACGAGCATCTGCTACTGAAAGCAGCAAATTTCCGCCATCTTTCGCAAAGTTTCCCAGCAGCATTTCAGACAATTGGGAAAGTGGCGCTTGCCGCGCTGAGACATAGATTTGCGCCCCAGCGGTTAGGTATGGTGAAATGCTTTCCACTTCACGGACCACATCACCGGAAAATATTTTGCTGATCTCTTTCCCATCTTTTGGAGCTAAACCAACGATCACGCAGGTCACACCAGCGTTATTCGCGGCTAAGTTCGACCACTTAAAAGACAAGGTCGCGAAGGATATCCGGGCGTGTTGGAATACCAAGGGCCAGAACTGCGCAACCTGCATGCCTTGTGAAATTGAATTTGTAGAGACGAGGGCAGAAGCCGACTTTTTGTTGAACGAAATATACTGCGCCGCTTTATACACGAATCCGCAAATGTAATCGAACGACTTCCATCGTGATGTTAAGCCCGAGAAGACATGCTGCATGTCAGACTTCTGTGACGTAGACTGCTTTTTATCGCCAACATATGGCGGGTTACCGCAAATATAGGTTTCACCGCCTTCGTTTTCGAAGTCGATTTGAGCCTGATCGAGGGGGGAATGGAAAAGGTCGTCGGCGTGGTGCTTGACGCCTGTGCCCGTTGGCGGGCAGATACTCAGCCAATCGAGGCGCAGTGCGTTTTCGCAAGTGATCCAGTTCAGCGCATCGAGTGGCAGGAAATCCCGGAGCGCTTCCTTCTGACCGCGGTAGAGCACGTCGCACTGGTATTCAGCGATGATTAGCGCCAGCCGCGCGATCTCGGCCGGAAAGTCGCGTAGCTCGATCCCCCGAAAATTCGTCAGCGGAATTTCCGTGCGCCGGTCGGCTTCATCGCGGCGGCGATTGATCTCGGCCTCGATCGCCCGCATTTCCTTGTACGCGATGACGAGGAAGTTTCCCGAGCCGCAGGCCGGATCGAACACCCGGATTTTCGACATGCGCTTGCGCAGATTAAGCAGCATGCGCGCATTGTCGTCGGCTTCCTCCAGCTGCTGCCGCAGGTCGTCGAGGAAGAGCGGGTTCAGCACCTTCAGGATGTTCGGCACACTGGTGTAGTGCATGCCCAGCGCGCCGCGCTCGTCATCGTCCGCCACCGCCTGGATCATCGACCCGAAAATGTCCGGGTTGATCTTCTTCCAGTCGAGGCTGCCGATGTGGAGCAGGTAGGATCTGGCGATGCGGCTGAACCGCGGCACATCCGTGCTGCCGGAAAACAGCCCACCGTTCACATAGGGAAAGCGATCGGCCCAGCGCGCGACGCCAGCAGCGGCCCGTTCCGTCGTCTTGGTGTTCATAGCGCGGAACAGTTCGCTGATCACCTCATGGGTGTTCGAAGAATCCTTCGCGCTCATCGACTCGATGGCGGAAGTGAACGCGCCGCTGCCGTTGAAAATTTCGGTATCCTCGGCGAAGAAGCAGAAGATCAACCGAGCCATGAAATGATTCATGTCGTGCCGGCGCTGTGCGGTGCCCCATGCGGGATTGTCCTTCAGCAACTCGACATAGAGCCGGTTCAGGCGACTGGTCGCCCGAATGTCGAACGAGCTTTCACGGACCTGCTTGACCGTGGTGATGCCCGCCAACGGCAGGAAGAAGCCGAAGTGGTTCGGGAAATCGGCATAGGTGCAGGAGACCGGCGCGTCGTCGGTCGTGAGATCTTCGGCCTCGAACAGATCGCCATCCGTGGCGAGCACAAAGCGCGCCTTCGCCCGCGCCGTGGCCGGGCTGGCTTTCAACGCCGCGAGCGTCCGCGTGACCTCGCCGGATTTGCAAACCGCGATGTGGATGTTGTTCGTCTGAAGCACGCCGCCCAGATCGGACTTGTTCGACTCGCCCTTGCGCAGGCGCTTAAGCGTGGTTTCCTTATTCCCGAAGGCCTCAAGGAACGCATACGGAAACTCTTCAGCGTCGAAAGGCCGCTCCGCTAGTGCCGAAATGGCCTCTTCGATTTCGACCGCGTTCATTCGTTCTCCCCGCTTTCCGTGGTCAGCACACGGAAAGGCTCGACCTTGATCTTGTTCGCTCGCCGCATGACCTCGGCCAGCTCAAAATCGAGCTGCCGAAGCAGCCATTCGCGCGCTGAAGTGCCGAACGCCTTCTCCAGCCGAACAGCCATCTCCGGCGAGATTCCCGACCGGGCGTTCAGCAAATTGCTGAGCGTCTGTCGATCAACACCAAGGATTCGGGCGGCGTCGGTCACGCTCAACCCGTTCTTTTCAATACAATCCTGCCGGACCGTCGTTCCTGGGTGCATCGCCTGTCGATTCACATTAGCCCTAACGGAACAAACGTATAGTGATAATCGACACTCGACAAGCGGCGCGGAGTATTTCCGACAAAATCGCCACATCCTTCTGCCCTATCTGACGTAGCCGGTGGTCGTGCCATCCGACGGCCTACTGCGAAGGATGCGCATCAGCAGTGCCAGCCTCCCCGCAGAAGGGGTGCGTCGGTGACTGCGGCGCCGACCGGGGGAAGGCCTTCCCCTCCAGGTCTTCCAGATCGCGGCCCCGTAACTTCCAATTAGCGGACCATTGACTCCCAATCAGCCGGACCCGATAGTTCCAATCTTCCGGATTCGGAGATGGCATGTTCGAGCGGTTTGTGGAGCGACGGGCGGAGGAAGCCCTGTCTGATACGCCGGTGGTCCTGATCGTAGGGCCGCGCCGTGCCGGCAAGACCACGCTTGTCCGAAAGATGGGAGAAGCCGGGCGGACCTATATCACGCTCGACGATCAAACGGTCCTTGAGGCCGCCCAGTCCGATCCCGCTGGCTTCATCCGCGGCCTCGATCGGGCCATTATAGACGAAGTCCAGCGCGCGCCTGACCTGCTGCTGGCCATCAAGAAGACGGTCGATGAGGACTATCGGCCGGGTCGCTTCCTGCTCACCGGCTCGGCGAACGTCCTGACCTTGCCGCGCGTCGCCGACAGCCTAGCCGGTCGGATGGAGACCATCCAGATGCTGCCGCTCGCAAGGGCTGAGGTCGAAGGCCGGACGCCGACTTTCCTGGAGCATCTCTTCGCAGGAAAGCTCCGGAGCCAGCGGGACGCAATCCTGGGCGACGATCTTGTCCAGATTGTCCTGCTCGGCGGTTTCCCCGAAGCGATCAGCCGCGGCAGCGAGCGCCGGCGGCAGGACTGGTCGAGGTCCTATCTCACGTCGGTGCTGACGCGCGATCTGCGGGACATCGCTGACGTCGAGAAGCTGACGGAACTTCCGAAATTCGTAAGGCTGTTGGCCGAGCACTCCGGCCAGTTGGTCAACTATTCGCAGTTCGGCGCCGGCATCAGCGTCAGCCACAAGACGGGGCAGCGTTATGTCGGGCTGCTTGAGCAGGTGTTCCTGATCGCAACGGTGCAACCATGGTTCACCAATGCCCTAAAGCGCATCGTCAAGACGCCGAAGCTACACTTCCTCGATTCCGGCCTACTGGCGACCGTGCGTGGGCTCTCCTTCGACAGGGTAAAGGCGGATCGCAGCACGTTCGGCGCGCTGCTCGAAAGCTTCGTGTTCGCGGAGATTCTGAAGCTGATGACGGCTTCGGACCTGCGGCTGACGCCTCACCATTTTCGGGATCGGGACGGGCGCGAGGTGGACATCGTGCTGGAACGCGATGACGGGATGATCGCAGGCATCGAGGTCAAGGCGAGCGCGACGGTCAAGGCCGGTGATTTCGGCGGCCTGCGGGCCTTGGCCGAGGCGTGCGGAGACCGCTTTGCCTTCGGCGTCGTCCTTTACGACAGCGCGGACGTCGTGCCGTTCGGCGACAGGCTGGCGGCAGCGCCGCTGTCGAGTCTTTGGAATGGAGAGGCGCGAAGGAGCTAGAACAACATGTACCCTACCGTATTTGGGCGATCAGCGCCTCGGCAAGGGCTTGTGGTGTATGGCCGGTGATATCGAGCGGGCGGTGTTCCTGACGCATGATGCCGACGAGAAGGCACGCTGCGAAGAACCAGAACCGCGAGTCTGGCGGAAGGTTGAAGCCGGCGACGATCGCCTGGATCCGATCTGACAACGGCGGGTATTCGGAGTTTCCCCACTGCGCCGCTGTAGGTGTGATGGCATGGATGACGGTGGCAGCCAGCGCCAGACCCATCGCGCGCTTTTGACTGACCTCTTCATATGTGTGGCCATGGGCTTGAGCGTACGCAGCCAGTTTCGCGGTCATGAAATCGCGGGCCCAGACGTCGCATGCGAGTTCTTCCTCGGGCAGTGTATCCGGCTGGGCTTTTTCGGCGAGGAGCTTCACGTGGCTGAATTCGTGAAGCAGTGCGAAGGCGAGCGCGAGCGCGGTCAGGTCGAACGCCACCTTGTCTTGTGGATCGGCGAGCTTATCACGGCCGGCCTGAGGCTGTGGGACGTCGGGTGGCCACGCGATTTCGTCCGTTGAGGTGGCAGATATCAGAGAAGCCGCCGCTTGAAGGCGTTCCTTGTAATCGCGTTCGAACGTCGTTAGCTCTCCATCAATCTGGAGCGCTTGGCTGATTGTCAGACCCGATTGCATGGTGATCGCCAGCGCTGGCGAATACACTTCAATGGACCTCCAAGCGCTAAATCCGACGAGCCAGAACAGGTCGATAGTCTTCGTATCGAACCGGATGCGGTGCCGGTTCGCATTCATCGTCGTCCCGGCGGCGCTTGCTGCGACTTCCACAGCAGGCGCGTACTCGCTCCAGAGTGAGCTGATTTCATTGGCTCGCTCAGGGACGGCGCCTCGAAGCAGGTGGAGAAGGATTGTTCGGTCGCTGGGCTCCTCGGTCATTGCACTACGCTGGCCCCTGAAATCCGCGTCTTTGAATGGCTGTGAGAACCTTGTGATTAATGTCCCGACGTTTGCTTAGCTGTGCTGACGTCAGGTTCCTGAGACGCATCGTGTTCTGACAGAAATTGTATTCCCATTCATTGAGCACGCGACGCTCGTAAAAAAAGGCGATTGCGTCTGCGTTCAAGCTCTTACCCGGGTCCTTCCGTATTCGCTTGATGGCGGTGAAGATCAAATCGGATCGCAACCCGAGAAACCGCTTCACACAGATATTGCCGACCTCGGTCGACTGGCCGGTGACGCGGTTGTGGATCGAGCAGACTTCCATGATCGGAAAGTGCCCGCACGGGCAGGTCTCGGGCTCGTCGGCCTCGTGGATGCCGACCAGGCTCCATTCCTTCACGGCCACCTCCCAGGCGCCGGCGTGGCTGAGGGGGAGAATGTGCTTCTTGAGCTGCTGAAAATTGTAGCCGTCGCCCATCAGTGTCCCCTCTTACAGCCGGCGAAGCTCCTCCAAATCGTCCGACGTCTGCTTCAAGATGGCCTGGTAGCAGGCGTCACAAACGCGCCGCTCGTTGGTGAAAGCGCCGCCAAGCTTCGGGATGGCGACGCAGGACGTCCCAGCGGCGATCTCGTCGTCGCAGCGATAGCATTCCGAGCGGCGCTGCACGTCCACGCGCACCGGACGGCCGTTGGTCCCGCCGATCAGCGAGGGGACCCGCCCCTTAGGGGTTTTCTTTGTCATGGTCGGCCTTTGCCTTTCGGACCCGCCTGGCCAGCGCCTGCAGAAGGTCTTCGAGATTGTCCAAGACCGATCTGAATTCCTCGATCGAGGCGGCCTGCCGGTCCTTGCCCAGGCGCTTGTTGATTTCGTGATTCACCATGGTCAGCGCCGCGATGAAGTTCGATCGCCCGCTGAGCTTCAGCGACCTGTACTTGTAGATCAGCTCGGTTCCGGCGGGTGTCAGCTCGACATGATTGAGGACCACGGTGGCAAGACGCTTGGCCTCTTCGTTCAAGCGCTTGCGCGCCTCTTCCCATTCGCGCTGCGGCTGAACCGCGAACGACGCCGTCGGCGCGAGCTTGCGGACCGATGCCTTCTGCGCCGCCCGGACCATCTCCTCGACCTTGCTGTCGTCGAGGCCGAGAAGCTTGAACCGCTCGCGCAGGTCATCGACGATCTGCTGGTCTTCGTGGCTGGTGAAATCCTCTTCCCATAGGGAATCGACGATTTCATCGTGGACTACCACCAGCTCGCCGGCGCGCAAACGCGTCATGCCGTCGAGGACGGCCTGCGGCGGTTCGGGTTCTTCACCGCCGATGACCTTGTCCCAGAACGCCTTGTCGTCGTTCTCGAAATCCTTGAACTCCTGGAACCGGGCGTCGAGGTTCATGCCGAGGTGCGTCACGATATGCCCGAGATTGTCGGGATGACCGGGGCTGTTCTGGACCACCACGCGCATGATCCGGCCGACGAACTGAAGGTAGGGACCAAGTGACCTGAACGGCCGGAAGATCGCCGCGACGCTGAGCTTCGGATGGTCGAAACCTTCGCCGAGCATCTGGACCTGGATGATGCAATCGAGCGTGCCGTTGCGCAGGGCCGCGAGGATCGCGGCCTGCTCGTCCTCCCGCTGCTTGCTGTGGATGACCTCCGCGGTGAAACCACGTTCGCGGTAGAGCGAGCTGATTTGCCGGGCGTGGTTGATGGAGCAGGCGACGGCGATGAGCTGATGCTGGGTGCCGGTTTGCCGGAGCTGTTCGAGGCGCTCGAGGCTGGTGTCAACGATATGCTGATTGCACACCGATGCCAGCGCGACCCCGCGGCTGAACCAGTCCTCGTCTTTGAGCTTCACGACCTCCTCGAGCGAATAGGTGCGGCCGCGCTCGTCGGCAAAGCCAAGCTCGATCGTCGAGGGCGCGACATAAGTCGACTTCAGGCGCTTGATGTAGCCCTTCAGGGTCGCGTTGCGGAACGGGTAGCGATAGACGAGCTCGCCATCGAGCTCCTGCCGGTCACTGCGGAACGGCGTGGCGGTGAGCAGGATCACCTTCGCGTTGGAGAACCGGTCGATCACGCGCTGCCAACTGGCGGCGGCGCTGTGGTGGGCCTCATCCACGATAATCATGTCGAAGAAGTCGTCCGGGAACTGGTTCAGCCACTTATCAACGTCCGTGGCGAGCTGCTGGACGTTGGTGATGACGACATGCGATCGGGTCGCGACGGTGATGTTGCCGGTATCGAGCGTGGTCGCCAGAGGTCCGGAGATCATCTGGTCCGCGGTGAGCACAGCCGCCTTTCGCCAGAAGCACTTCTGGCGATTGGTGACGTCCATCGCCTCATAGAGCCCCTGCTTGATGGTCAGGTTGGGCGCGATGACCAGGACGCGGCCTTCTGCGAGGCCGAGCGGCAGCAACGATGCGAGTCCGGTTTTGCCGCAGCCAACCGGGATCTGCAGGATGGCCTTGTTCTTGCCGGCCCGGAAGAATTCGTAGGTCCGCAGATATCCTTCGCGCTGGGGATCGCGGATCTCGTCATTGCCCTCGATCTTGAATTCGATGTCGGTGAAGAAGGATTGCACGGGCCGATGTCCACGCATCCAAGCGTCCAGGCCCGCCTTTTCGAAGATCCACTTCTTTCCCACCTTGCGGGCTGGAATCGTGCCCTCCCGAGCCATTCCGTAAAGCACGGTTTTGCCGATACCGATGTAGGCAGCAGTTTCTTCGAGAGAGAGCCAGTTTTCTTCAAGAGCAGGCATGATCCACCGTCATTTGATGACATACGATAGCAAATGACAGATAGGAAGGCAATGCGCTCGAAAAGGCGGGCCAAGCCCCGGCGAGCTCGGAAGAACGACAGCCACCTTCGAGGCAGTTGTTCTTGAAATTTATTCAATCCCACCCCAACTCTGTGACCGTGACGCTGTTATAGGTGTAGCCATGGAACAAGCGGCAGCAGTGCGGGCGATCGCACAGGAATTGAATGGCGATGAGCGCAGTGGGCGTAGCACACGTCTCGCCCGTCTCATGGGCGCGTCCGTCGCGACCATTCGATCCTGGGGCGCATCCGGCGCCAGCGAGGAGCGCAAACGCGCCATGACGCCGACATCGCGGCGTTTGCTTTTCGTGCTGCTGGTTCTGCAGCGTGACGGCCATGACCTAGACGCGATCCGCTCGGCGGCCAGGCGGCTGGAACGCGAATATCTTGAGGAGGACGCGTGATGGGCCGCAGACCCGTGCCGGCGCCGGCCCGGCCAGTCGACGACGATCCTGCGGCGCCACGCTTCACGCGGGTCGTGGCAGTGCTCGTGGGCCTTGAGAATTATCGCAAGCCCAAGAGCGGCGATGCGTTGCCGTCGGTGGCGTATGCGCATTCCGATGCCGACGCGGTGAGCGAGGCGGTGCTGGAGATCTTCAAGAATCTGCCGGCCAGCGATGTCGAGATCGAGGTGATGACCGACGCCGATGCAAGCCTCGTCGCGGTTCAAGATCATCTGGCCTACACGATCCGCAACCTCTCGGCCGATGACCTCTTCATTTTCTACTATGCCGGCCACGGCTTCCATGGCGCGGGTGGAAATCGCCTCAGCACCTACGACACCAATCGGCTAAACATTGCCGATACGACGCTTTCGATGCGCGATGCGCTCTTGGAGCCGTTGTCTCAGAGCGCTTGTGAGCAGGGGCTGATTTTCATCGACGCCTGCGCCGAACACTTCCGCGACGTCGTTCAGTCGCGGGACGTGATCGGGAACCTCGATCCCCACGAGGTCGACGAATTTCTCGACAGCGGCTGGTATCTCGGCGCCTTCCTCTCGTGCTCGCCGGGGGAGAAATCCTACCCGTCAAACGCGCTGGGTCACGGCATTTGGACGCACTTCCTGCTGGAAGCGCTTGCGGGCCGCGCACCCGACGCGCTCGCACGCGATCGTTGGCTGACCGGCGAAAGCTTGCAGAACTATCTGCGCCAGGAAGTGCCGCGCTACATCACCCGAGAGATGTCGATGCGGGCGACACAGACGCCCCAGGCCATCTTGTCCGCGTCGAACAGCTTTCGGATCCACTATGTGCCTCAGCCGCCCGTCATACCTGCGGACGCGGCGCTTGCCGGAATCCGGCTGAAGAACAACAGCGAGTATCTGGAGGGAACCGAGACAGGGGCGATCCGGAGCCTCGACGGCTTCAGCCGCGGATATCACAAGGTGCCCGATCGGCTCTCGGAGTCGGCTGACGGCTGGTGCAATCGACTGCTTGCCGACACGGTCGCGGAGGAGCTGCAAACCCTCTACCAAAATGCGCGCGATGCCCTCGGCCTCAAGCGCAAGGATCTCAGGAAGGAGGCCGACACGCTCGATGCGCCTGCTTTCCGCTATATCGTCGAGACGGGTCAGAATCCGGAGGACCCGAGCGAGTTTTACATCACGCGACGGCTCGAACTTCGGCAAGGATGGGCGGCGCATCGCGAGGCTCTCGACGAACTTTTCACGGACGAGTTCCAGCGGCTGGTGGTGGAGTTCGACAGCATGGAGGACTCCTTCGATGCGCTGGTCGATCGGCTGGAGGATATCGGTGAAGCGTCCGGTGGCGATGTCGAAGACGATGATCGCGATCAACGCGTGACCTATAGTCGGGACGGCGCGAGCTTCACCTTCGACCTGAAGAAGCGGCGTCTGGAAATTGCCTTCGGACGCAAGAGCGCCCTCGACCTTGTCGATGCGGCGCAGCGGTTCCAGTTGGGCGTCGGTCGATCCAGCCCCATGTTGACCGCCCCAACGCGCCGCAGTCGAAGCGCTGACGATGAAGCGTAGGGAACGCCCATGACGCAAGACATCACCACGCAAGAGGCGATCAAACGACTGGAGCAGCATTTCGGGTCTCGCGAGGGGATGCTGACCCATAACCTTACGATGCTGTCGTCCTCAGGCCAGCCCGCCGACATCACGTTCTATAGGCGAAAGCCGCTGATCAACGTCCAGATTAGCACGAAGATCGCAGCGGCACGACTCTACGGGCTTGAGGGCCAGCTTCCGAGGATACTGAAGCGCATACTGTTCTCGAACGGGGCGGTCGCCAGTCTCGCCGAGATCTGGACTGTCAATCTCATGCCCATCGAGGGGTTCACCGAGGAAGAACTGGCGTCCGTGGATCTCACCGAAGGGGAGGAACGGCATGGGCCGAACGGTGAGACCTTGCGGAAGATGATCCGAAAGACCTACCAGTGCAAAAGTCGCAAGGAGACGGACTACTATCTGCGGCGGTGGATCGCATCGTAACGAACCTTTTCGCCGGAGCTACCGTCGGGGCCCTTTGAGTTGTTGCGGCATCTGCCACTGGGGTGGCGGCGGGTTTTCCCGCAGGTGAGCGATCAACGATCGCTGGTTCTTCAGCTCCCATTGGCCACGGGCGTCCAAGCCTCTCTCGTAAGGAGCCAAGCGCGCCATCTCGGCATCGGCGGCATCGAAGGCACCGCAGTAGGCGAGCACGACAGCATATTGGCTGCGTACAGGGATGATGCGGCCTGCGAGCTTCAGCCCCGTGATCGTAGGCATCAGATTAGTCTCGATGACATCGCGCGCCCCGATATAGTCATTGCGTCCGATGAAGTCATCGACGAGTTCCTGACCCACCCTGACGAATGAATCCAGCGAGTGGGCCATTGAGTAGAATTTCATCGCGTGAATCGGTGCCAGCCCTGGGTTGCCTCCGGTCGCCTTGAGGGCCTTCGATTGCAGATCGAGCGCGTCGGCGAGGTGTTTGAGGTCGTCGGTGTGGTCGTTACCGCCTTTCAGGAGCGGCCAAATCTTGTCCGGATTATTCCCCATCACGTCGGACAGCCGGAGGCAAAGTTCGTCGTAATATTCAACGATCAGGTCGAGCGTGCCGGCCACACACTCATCCATCATGCCGAGTTCGAACAGCGCGTGTGCGTAATTGTATTTCGCAACGCGAAGGTGCTGAGGGGTTTGCGGCAGGACACGGCTTAGCTCGGTCATGGTCTTCTTGACCGTCGCGACATCCTTGTTGCGCGCGGCGAAGATCATCCGCTTCATTCCAACGGCCAAGCGTTCGGTCAGGCCGAGGTTATTATCTCGGACAAGCGCGTCCATGCGATCGAGCTTGTTACAGATATCGGCGTCATCGCCTTCCTTGAAATGCGCGAAAACGAGCCCGTCCAGGGCCCAGAACCGATCCTCTGGAGCGATTGACTCCGATGCGGAGGCTTCGATCAGGAAAGCGGAAATCTCCTCCATGTAGCCGAGCTCATGGAACAGTTCGTCGGTAGCCATCTGCACCAGCGGCTTCACATTCCCAAGTGCCACGAACATCCGCAGCAGCAGGAACACCCTCTGACGATCATGGTCCTGCGGTAGCGCGGTCATCACCAGGTCGCGAATTGCCTCTCGGGCAGCTTTCAGGGCGTCAGCGCCGCAATCGTCGAGGAAGGCGCGGCCGAGCGGACGGATCGCGCCGTGTACCTTGAAGCGATCGACACCGAAAATCTGAATCGAGCCCGTCGTACGGAGACGCCGGAAGGCTGCGGCCGCCGCGGCCGGCTCCATCTCGAAGGTCCGCTTGAGAATAGTGGTGGCTTCGGCTTGTGAAAGCGGGACATCGCTGAGGCTGAGCGCGCCCACCGCGCGGCGCTCATTGTCGTTGAAGGTTTCGAAGACGTCGGCGAGGATGAGTTCCTGCACCGTTTCGACGGCGTGTGTCCGCTCTTCCAGTGCGGTGCAGAGTCGATCGATGTCACCCTCGTACGATCCCGCCGCAATCTTAACGGCGTTTTGGACGTAGAGCGGAAGACCGGCGGTCAGCTTCAGCAGACGTTCGTAGTCCGCATAGTCTCCGCGACACTCAAGCGATGCGCCCTCTGCGGCAGCAGTTTCGTTCGACCATCCAAGAAGGGGCTCGGCCGAGATTCCGAGTGTGGATTCGAACCGCGCCGTCGACGCGTTCGGTTGTGCGAGAAGCAGGAAGCGCAGCTGCGGCGATGCCCCGACAAGTGGCACGAGATCGGCAGCGGGAACGCGGTGTGCATTGTCCAATACAACGGTCGCCGTGAGACCGTCTTCGGCGAGATGGCGGCCGATCGCGACGAGGATTTCTGTCCCGCTCGCACCGGGCAGAAGTATCTCCCCGAGCTTGCCGCCGCGCGATCCGAACATCCGCGCCGCAAGTTCACGCGCGACTGCGCTTGCCAGCGCCGGGCCGGAGATGTCCGCAACATCGTAATAGGCCAGCCGATCGCTAGCGTGGAGCGCCGTCTGGGAAACCCAGGAGGTCTTGCCGGCCCCTGAAAAGCCGACGACGAGCCGTACGCGCTGGTCGCTGACCAGCGGTGGCTCCTTGTCCTGTGGTCGGTATCGCAGTGGTGGCGCCGGGAAGTCCTGGAGCTGAACGACGAGCTGTTCGAATAGGGAGGGAAGCTCATCGACGACGAAGGTGTGCTTCGGGTTCGAATCGACGCCAGCCGATGCGGCCATGACTCGACCAGCGATCTTCCAGACCAGGGTCTCTGGGGCCAGGATAGCGAATGGTAGCGATTCCGCCGCCGCTCGGCACGCGTCGAAGGCATCGTCGACCGTTGGCCACGGTTGCGGGAGCGATGGGGCTGGAGCATCTGAGCCAGGAAAAACGAGCGCTACGTCGCTCGGCCAATTTGTGTTCGCGGCGCGTTGGGCGAGCTCAGGGCCTGGCAGCGTATTTGAGACCACGACGAATTGGCATGTGCCAGCACGCCTGCCGGCGACATACTCGTCCCGAATTTGGTCGAACCTCGTAAGCGCGCCCTCGACATCACTGAATATTAGGCGTGACCCGCGGGTTTTGATCTGGGCGTAAATCCGGTGCTCCGATAGCACCAGCTCCACGTCTTCGTCGTTCTCAACCACGACGTGCGTGACGCCCGAAGCCGCGGCTCGGAATAGGCACGCAGCGGCATAAAGATGTTGATAGAGGAATCCGCGATGAACGGCCTCGATGCGGGCGAGTTGGCGAGCGTCTAGGTTAAAGTTCTCGATGGCCCGCCTCCGCAGATTTGGGCGAAGTAAGGTGCAAGGCTGCTTGCAGTCTCTCGGCCCTGGCGAGGTAGTTGCTACTGGGGTGCAATTGCTTCACATGAACAGCCGATACGGATAGACATTTCGCGGCAAGTCAGGGACGTTCGCGATCGTGCGTGCCAATCTCTGCGAGTAGCGAATGCTCACTGGCACAGGATCGTACAGAGCATCATTGTTCCAATCCATTTTGGTCAACGCGAGCGCTTCGTGGGCCGTCAGTTCGAGCGGGCCGCTGCCGGCGTGTCGGATCAACTGCAACGGGCGAGGAATGCTCTTCTTACCCTGATAATAGTCGCCCTTCGTCGAGACGTCAGGCGCATTGCCGGCAACCCACACCAGCGCTGAATTGCCAGACCGCACGACCATCGTGCCGCGAGGCACCGGGTAGCCAGAGGGCTTGGTCGGGGGCCTCTGCACGCCCGACTCGATAAGCCAAACGCCCCGCCAGCAGGAGGCCGAACTCACCTCAATGCATTCAATCTCCGGGACACCCGCCAGCGCGTCGAACGCTCCTTCGATCTCCCCATCTTTGAACGCGGTCGTCTTGTGGATGACCATGCGCTTGGGCAGGTTGCCGCCATTGCGTCCCTGATAAAGCTCCAGGCTGCGAGCCAATACGGCGCGCATGTCGTCGCGGCTCAGAAAAGGATTTCTCCGCGCGTCGGCGACGTCTGCAACGGGATCTTTGGCCTCGAAGGCCACGAACTGCATGCCGCCGCCATCCATGTCGAACACCTGTGAGCAGCAGGTCACGTAGTGCGCATCTTGCTGGTCGCCGCGCAGCGCGTAGGCTAGGCCAATGTAAGCCGTATCGGCCGGCACGCCTTTTAGCGGCGCCAGCTTCCATGGCGTGCCGCCGGCCTTTACATAGAGTGCTGTCGCCAATCGCCATGCGAGCGACGCCTTGTGCGTGAAGGTAAAAGCTCGGTCGTTGAGTACCTGGGTCGGAATGTTGAATCGAGCGCCCAGCGCCTTTAGCGCGTCATGGGCATCGAAAAACTTGCCACGCGTGGCGGGATTCCAGGCATCGGGAAAATGGACCAGCACGACATCGAAGTCGTTACGCACCAACTCCAACCGCCGGAGCGCCGCTTCCATCGCGAGAAAAAGCCGAGCTTGGGGGTCGCCCTCGCCCGGCAGTTCGTGCAGATGTTCCGGCCACTTGATGTGGGCGTCGCGGGGCGCCGCTTCCAGCGCTACGCGGTAAAGTCGTTCGAAGCCCGGATACTGCGGGACGTATTCCGATCTGTCGGAGGGGCGATGCGCGTTGCGAAGGAGCAGCATTAGCTCGCCGCGACGCCTGAACGCGCTCTCCGGGCCTACGGTCGCAACCCTTATGCGCGAGGTGAAGCTACCGAACGACCCCTTCGAATAGGGTCCGAAGTTCGCAAGCCCCCTGAGTGGATGGACATCGACGTGCGTCGCATCCGAGGGCGAGAAGGACAGGTCAGGCTCGTCCAGCAGCGTGAAAGGCGGCAGCTTCGTCAGCGAGGCGGGAGCGCTCATCACGTCGTCCTATCGAAGTAGACGTGGTGGTGGCCGGGTCGGCTCCAGCCCGTGACAGGCGAGATCTCGAATATGGCGTCGATCCCAGCGCCGTCCTCCAGCCCAAACGCGCGTTTTGTCCTGCTGGTGGCGCCGGTGAGAAGCTGTGCCCAGGCGTCGATAATCGCCGCCCAATTGCGGTTGTACCGCTGCGCCCAGCGCTCTCGGCGCCAGTCACCCGCTGGGTCGCCGTGACGCTCCGGGCGCGCTCCCATTGGGTCTGCGATTGAGGCTTCCGAGCGGTCCGGATCGCCGTCTTGCGGCACTTCAGGACGCGGGACTTGCACGAAGGTGTAAGGCTCGAAGCCGCACCACCAACGCCCGTCGATAAGGTCCAGCTTCAGGAAGACGCCTTCCTGAAAGGGGAAGTTGAGATCGGGGACCACACCGAATAGGTCGCTCTTATAGGCGTTCCGGAGGTTGGCCAGCATCCGCGAGTTTTGACGAAGACGCTCTGGATCGTCTCCTTCGCGAGGTGACGCGATAACGACGGAATGGCCGGAGCGCTTGTAGCGGGGAATGAGCGGTAGGCGTCGCGCCAAGCTTCTGACCAGGGCGTCGTAGAGGAGGCCCATCGCCCAACTGTCGGTAACCGGATTCAATTCGATCTCGCCATCAAGCGCCGCCCCGAGCGGCGCCAGCGCATCGATGATTTCCTGATCCTTGCCGAACACGGCCAGCTCTCGCCCTTGAGCCGCGACCGTCGCCCTGACCCCCTTCTCCTTAAAAAGCTCTCGGACCGCGGGAGAGGTCGTATGTTGTGCGAGTTTCACCCGCCGGGCGGTGCACGGCATCTTTTCAATCAAAAGCGCAGAATACCGTAAGACGGGGAAGGGTCGAGCCTCGGCTGTGGGGAGTTGCACCGGCACCAGGCGCGGCGACGGACGCCCCTCCATCACGCGATCGAAGAGCGGCTGCGGTAAATCGGTCGTCTTGATGAGATCGGCAGTCAGTTCGTCAAAGGTCGCGCACTCGACAACAGCCACGTCGACGCCGGCAGCCTGAGCCCGGTCCAGAAATTCCGCAACGGCAGGCAAGAGGCGCGCGGCCGACGAGGTGAGCCAGTACAAGCCATTTGGGAACGGCGCCGGCGTATTGAGGACATCCGTGAGGGCTTCCATGATCGAGGCGTCGCGACCGCTGTAGCCGACAAAGATCATTCCGAATCTTTGGCCAGCCTCTACCAGGACATGCCGCATTCGGATGTCCTGTTGCTCCAGCTCCGAGCCGGTATTCTTGATCGCGATCGACTGATAGTCACCGTGAAGCTTCGCTACCAATGGCCAGTCCGATTCGCTGAGGCAACGCATCGCTCGGTCGGCAGAGTCGATCGCCGCAACGGTCGGGCGATTCTGGGCCGCCACAGGCAAGGTCGCATTTGCCGAAAGCGCCGCCTCCTCGATGAGGGGATCGAAGTTCGTCGTGAACACGCAGTCCACCTTGCCGGACGCCATCAGACTGCCGAGGACCTTGTGCCCGAAACAGGGCGTGCCCTTGGAGATCGCGTCGTCAACGTACTGGCGGCGATGCCGGGGTTGCGGGTACACCGCTTCGAACGCTGCCGCATACTCGGTCGGGTCCCCGGCAGGCGGCAGAAGCGAAGATTGCTTGAAGAAGGCGTCGATCCTATCGATCCAGATCGGATCAGCCGTATCGACCTCCCGCCTCGACAGGTTCGTCTCGCGGCAAAAGATCTGCGCCTTGAAGTCCCGGATCATCGCGTAGCCCGTCGGGATGCCGGACGCGGCCGACGCCCCGGCGCCGAGGAACCAGGCCACCAAATTTGGCCTGAGGTCGAAGGCGGTCGCAAATTGCGATGTGGTCATCGTCGGGACGGGAATGGTGCTGTTCCTTCAGCCGATATCGAGAGGCGAGTATATTTGCGGGGTAACGAGTTGTTTAAAGTCAGTCCGCCCGATTTACACAGGGGCGCTCCAGTCCCGGGAATCACGCGCACGGAATCCGTCGGCAGTATCGGTGGTTAATGCTCCGCAAGTCTAGTTTCGACCGCCCCGTTGCGGCGACTTCTCCATGCTGCGGTGCGACAAGAAGGTGAGCTGATCATGGCCGTCATCACCCCAGTTCGATGCAGGTTCTCCGGACTATCGCGGAGCTGGCTAGACTGACAAGGCGGCCGGAGATGACGCATGGTCGGCTGATGCGGCGTGACTATTTTATTGAGGTATAGGGGGAGCGCGGTTGAATCCTTGGCCAGTAATACCTGATGATGTCGTCGCGTGGTTCCGCAGCGTTTTTGCGGATGCAAACCGTCGCGTATGCGAGCGCTTAGTCAATCTTCCCAATATCCGTGAGACGTCGTTAGATGACGGGTTGATCGAAGCGCTGATCCCCGAAAGCGCACCGACGTTGCTTCCCTCGGGCGCGATTGTCCGAATGGACACGCACAATATAGGCGGATTGCGGCGCCTCGGCGCGCCCCACTGGGACTGGGATTTTCCGCAGCGTCGGCGCTGGGAGACGGCGGATATTGCCATCCTCGTATTCGTCTATCGGGGTGATCGGCTGGTGGCGAAAAAGATCGGCCTGCTCCAATCCAAGCGTCTCTTTCCCATCAATCAGGATGTCGAAGACGACGATGAAATCGGCTTCCTGCACGGCATGAACGCATTCATCCGCCGTGATGGCCACCAGGCTTCCGCCGCACTTCACCGAACATATAGCTTCGATGAAACTTGCACGTTCGCCTCGATTCAGGCCGGTCATCGCCAAGTTGGCTTGATCGATACGCTCAATCGAGATTTCGGCAAGGTCGTGTTCTACCTACTCTACTCGCCGCCCGAACTTCCATTCACGGTCAACTATCCGCTTCGACAGCGCGTCCGAGTCGGTAAGATGCAAATCGGAAACCGAGTGGTGGATGCCGATGGCGTCCACCGCGCACTTGCCGAACTCGGTGACGGCGCATCTCCCAGCTTCAAGTCGATACAGTCCGCCTGCGTCGATCGAGATTGGTCCCTCGAAATCTGGGCGGCCGATCTCCTGTTGACCTGTCAGGTTGGGCAACAGTTCGACGACACGAACGACGATCGTGTCCGCTATTTCCTCGAACGGCGGTCAGGCCCCATCGGGGCGGCTGTTGCCGCGTCCATCACGCTTCCGGAAGAGACCTGAACTATGCGAAGCGGCGACATACCCTTCAAATTCGATTTGACCGACCTCCTTGCGCGCGCGCGCCGCCAGGTCGCTAGCAGGATCGGGGACGTCACCTTGAACCTTCCGTTCATCAGCATCGCGGTCAGCCCAAAAGATCGCGAGCGCATTGTGGCGCGCGAAATCGTCCTGCGCTTGCGTGATCGCCGCGTCCTATCTGCGTGGGAATGCTGTGACGACTGCATCGACCGAGCGCTCGCGTCGCTCAAGGAGATTCGCCAGTTCATCGTCGACAAGGAGGTGGACCTCGCCGAATTTCAGGATGGACCACTCTTCCTTCTACTTGATGCGATGGCGACCGGTATTCGCCAGTTCATGACGTTCGAGGAGCTGCTGCAGCGTGACGAGAATGCGCCGCCGCATCCAAGGTTCGGTGAGTTCCGTCGGCCGGCCGACGTGCGCCAAGCATACTTTGACGGGCTCGAAATCCTGCGCGGACACCTGAGCCGGTGTCTAGGTCAGATCGCGATCGTTGCCGGTATGCCCGCGCCTACCGACGGCATCATAGAGAACTATCGAGGGCCTTGGCAGGTTGAGGCATACAAATTGCCGCATCAGCGTGAAGCGCCGCCAGAATAGCCCTCGTTAAGCGGCCTTGCGATGCTCCACTTCGTCTGCTGCGCCGCGTTCGCCGGCCGCCTTCAGGAGGAACCGAGCTAGCGCGGCCTTTCGGGAATCGCGATCGAGCGCGTAAGTGGTCTGCTTGAACTCCTTCCCGTCCAGGAGGCCCTCGATATATCCGGCAATGGTATCTGCTGCCATGATCAAGGCCGTATCGAGTGCGTGGATGTACTTGCTCGTGACCGATCCCTTCGAGTGACCGACCAGTGCTGCGATCGTCATCTCCGTAAAGCCGAGATCGTTTCCAACGCTCGCGAAGCTGTGTCGCAGGACGTGCGGGGTGACGTCGGAGAGCGGTGAGTTTTTGAAGATTTGCTCCCAGTGGTTCGGGAAGCTGCCGAAGGCGTTATCCTCTCCGCAGCCGGGAAAGACATGAGCCCCGGAGGCCGCCTTTCGCCGCGCTTCGAGGAATTCGACGACAGGAAGGCCGACGGGACGGACCGACGTGCCTTCCTTGCTGTCGATCAATCGCAGGCAGCTTCCGTCCGTGTCGGCCTCGATCCATTTCAGACCGATCATCTCGCTTCGACGGCAGCCGGTAAGCGCGATCTGACGGATGATCTCGACCGTCGTCGCATACTTCTCGTCCCGCTCGACGGTTCTCAGCATCTCGCCGAGGGTTCGATACTCAGCTTCAGTGAGCCGGCGGGTTCGCACGTTGTCCTTTGGCTTGCGCAGGCCATGGGCTGGGTTGATCGCGATGATGCCCGCTTCGACAGCGTAGGTGAGGATGCCGCCGAACAAGCCGATCGTGCGGGTCGCCGTACCGGCGCCGCCGGTCACAATGGCTTTGCCTCGGAGTTTGCTTGTCTTGATCGACACAGCCGTTTTCCCGGCCATGATGTCCTTCAGCGCCTTGTTGATGTCAGCCTTGGTGAGATCCTTCACCCGGCGCGTGCCTAGGAGCGGTATGATGTGCCGATTGATCCGCCCGACATCCGTGACGATGGTGTGTGGCTTCTTGGGCCGCCCGCCTTTCCCTAGGATCAGGCCGGCATTGAGGTCTTTCAGGTAGAGCGTGCAAAGCTCTTTGACGGTGATCGCCTTGTGGTCGAGCTGGCGCTCCTCTGCCGGATTGTCCCCTTGAGCAACGCGGCCCAATTGGACCTTCGCCTCCTGACGCGCGCTTTCCGCGGTCCACACGCCATGCAAGCCAATCGTGTAGCGGCGCGAACGGCCGAGCGCTCGGTACTGCAGGACGTAGCTGCGCTTGCCAGAAGCGAAGACGCGCAGGCCGAAACCTGGTAGCTCGTCATCCCAGATGACGTAGTCTTTCTCGAGGGACTCGGCGGCGTCGACGAGCCGCTTCGTGAGCTTAGCCATGGGAAACCTCCCGTCCAAACTCCCGTTCTCGCGTAAGCACCACGTAAGCAGCCGGACGCAAGTCGGAGCGTGCCCGAGGGTACGTCAGGCAAGCCGAAATTTCAATTTGTTTAGTGATTACAGTAATATAGCGCATCGGAGCGAAACCCATCGTAAAGCGTCGAAGGGCAGATTAAATTGCTCCGAAGGCAAAGGTCACACGTTCGAATCGTGTCGGGTGCGCCATTTCGGTTTGAAACTGCCAACGTGCAGGATCGCCGAATCTTCTCCTCTCGACGCCGCAAGCGTGCAGAGGAGTTTGGTTCCAGACCCCATGATCTTGATCTCGGACCTCGAGAGCGCCTCGACGCGTTGAGCCGACGCGCGCAGGTGCTCGCGGCGGCCGTCCGGCGCCCGCCGAAGCTAGAACGCGGGCTGCGCGGCGGCGGCGATGAGCGCGTTGTCGATCTCGTCGGCGCGCTGAGCGGCGGGGCGATGGACGTGGCGCTCGACATAGGCCTCGAACGCCGGGCGCTTTTCGATCGTCCCGAAGTTCATCCCCCAGGACAGGTGGGAGGCGAGATAGAGGTCGGCGGCGGTAAAGCTGTCGCCGACGAGGTATGGGCGGCTTTCGACCGCGTCCTCCACGACGGCCAGGACGTCCTCGATGCAGCCGAAGCCCAGCATGCTGCGCTGTTCGATCGTCGGTTCCAGGTTCACCATCTTGGCGCTCACGGCCTGCTCGATCGGGCCGGCCGCGAAGAACAGCCAGCGATAATAGGGGCCGCGCAGCCGGCTGTGCGCGGGCGGAGCCAGGCCCGCCCCCGGGAAGGCGTCGGCGAGGTAGGCGCAGATGGCGGCGCATTCGGTGACGATCACCCCGTCGTGGACGATGGCCGGCACCTTGCCCATGGGATTGATGGCCAGGTAGTCGGCCGCCTTCGCCTCTCCGGTCTCCCAGCGCAGGATCTTGGTCTCATAGGGCTGGCCGACTTCCTCGAGCATCCAGCGGATGATGCGGCCGCGTGACATGGGGTTGGTGTAGAAGATGAGGTCGGACATGGTCGGCTCCAGGGGTTTGCGCCAACAGAACATGAGCCTGCTGACAGCTGTCTGTCAGCAGCCGTTTCGGCCGGTGATTTGAGGCTCGGGACCTCAACCTGATCGCGCCGCCCTCCTCGGCGGCCGTCTGACGGGCAAAGAAAAACCGGCGGGGCAGGACCCCGCCGGCTCTTCCAGGGAACGTTCGTGCGTCTTAGGCGACGACGAAGGTGCTGCGGCGACGGCGGATCGCCGTGCCAGCCAGGCCGAAGCCCGCGATCATCATCGCCCAGGTCGCCGGTTCCGGAACCGCCGACGTCGCGAAGGCGATGTCGTCGAGCTCGAAGGCCTTGCCGTTCGAGGTGAACTCCAGATAGCCGAGGTCACGCGACGCGCCCGTGAGCGCGAAGTTCACCCGGATATTGGTGAGCGCGCTGCCTTGGTTGCCGGTGGCCGGCGGCAGGGTGCTGCCCAGGATCGTGTCGATCAGGGTGTGCGACTTATCGTACAGCTTGAGCGTGTTGTAGGTGTCCACCGAGCCCCAGTAGAAGCTGAAGGTGTTGGTGTAGAGGCCGGCTAGAACCGTGGTCAGGTCCAGCGTGGCCGTGCCGGCGCTGTTAACGACGCCCGGAACCACCAGGTATTGGCTGGCGTCGCCGGCCGGAGCCGCATAGACGCCGCTCGAGCTGCCGCTGACCAAGGCGTAGTCGCCCGAAAGCCCAGGCGTGGCGCCGTTGAAGTTAAACAGGACGCTTTCGCCGGCCTGCGGCCCCGGGTCCGGAGCGCCCGCAGTGGTGGTGACGTTGACAGCGGCGTTCGCTGAACTGGCGATCATGAAGCTGGCCACAGCAGCGACTGCGGCGCCTTTTAGTAGCATATTCATAGGGTTAGCCCCTCGGTGCGTTTGCTGACGCCCGCCGAGCGCGAACGCCTTCGGTAACAGCGATATCCCAGGTGGCGCGTTAAGTAAATATCAACCCTATTTGATGCGGCCAGATTCTCGCCACATCTATGAGAATAGCGCGAGTAAGGCGCCTCCGATGATGAGCAGGCATTGAAGTCTATTGAGTTGGTAAAAATCCCCATTCAGGCGAACGCCTTGGGTCAAACCTCCATTAGACTCTGTTGATTCTGTCCTCCCATGGCCGCCTTGCTGTGATCTCGCTCAGAGATTGAACCGCCTGTAAGCGGTTAGGCGCCTGGGGTGGAAAGTCCGCGGGGTTTCGAATACGGCGAACGTCTAGCGATGAGCGCTTGATCGCGGCTTGGCGCGGCGGCTCGCCTGTATCCAGGGATGTATTCGCTCTCTATCGCCGTAGTTGTTCTGGAGGAGTTCGAACAAACCTGCCGCGTGAACTGTGCCTGCAATCAGTCCGAAGAGATGCCGGTCGCTTCCGGCGGCAGGACCAGGGTGTGCAGGTTCTTCTGGCGGATCTCTTCGCCGGCCTCGTCATAGAAGAACGGCAGGAAAGCATAGCGCCGTCCACGCGTGACCGGCGTGGCCTCATGCAGCAGCGAGCAGGAGAACACCACCGCCCCGCCGCTCGGCGGGCGATAGGTGCGCGAGCCGAACTCCGGGAACCGCAGATCGCCGCCCTCGAATTCCTCGGCGTTCAGATTGATCGAACAGGCGAACCGGCGATGGGCGGTTCCAGCGGTGGTGTTGTCGCGATGGGCGCGGAAATAGCCGCCCTCGTCGGCGTCGTAGCGGGCGACGATGTAGCGTTCGATCCGCGTCGGCTGGAACTGGAACGCCCGATTGATCTGGGAGACGAGCCGCTTTTCGATCCGGCGCAGGATCTCGGCGCGGAACGCCGGGTCCTCGATGGTCGCATCGCTGCGGCGCTTGAAATCGTCCAGCACCCCGACCGTCTTTCCGTCGATCTCGCGCATGACGCCCGAGGGCGCGCCCCCGGTCTGGTCGTAGAAATTGATCAGCCGCCGGCACATCTCCGGCTCGAACACGCGCGGCACGATCAGCACCGGGGCGTGCAGGGGAACGCCGGCGTGGTCGTTGGGGCTGGGCAGTCCGCCTAGGGCGGCGAAGATCCGGTCGCTGTCGGCCATCGTACCGGTCACCAGGACCCGAAGGGTCGGATCGAGGATGAGCCACTGCGGCTGCTCGGTCCCGGCGGCGTCCACCGCGCCATATCCGCGGGTGATCTGATCGTTCGCGTCGAGGAACCAGCGAACCCCCAAGGTTTCCCGTGCGGCCTGGAACACCGCCGGATCACGCGTGACGCAGAAGGCGATCTGGTTGACCTGGTCGAACTGAGCCTCGGCCGCGGCCAGCCGCGCCAGCGCCGTTTCGCGCTGGGCGGGATCATCCGGCGTGAAGAGCAGCAGGACGTAACGTCCGGCTAGGCTCGAGAAGGCGAAGCGCGGGTTGGCCTTCGTCGGGGCGGTGAACCAAGGTGCAGCTTGGCCAGGGGTCAGGCTCATGGACCAGTCTGGTGCGGCGGCCGGCCCGATCAGACAAGTATAAGAAGTTTATAACGCCAGGCCCTGAGGGCAGGGCATAAGCTGGGCATAATTGAAACGGCCGGCGGGTCGCTCCATCGTCCATCGCGTCGGCGGCCTCGCTCGTCTCCCTTTTCGAGCCTGGGGTTCCCACGGACAGGCGAAAGCTGTCGACGCCCCGGCTTTGCAAGGATCCGCATGGCGCGGGAATGGACATTTCGGCGGATCGCGCCGCCGCGCGGCGTCTGGCGATACGTCGCGGCGCTGGCGATCATCATCCTCTCGACCCTGGTCGCCGAGACGATCTATCGGACCTTCGAGACCGACCGCCTGTCGATGGTGTTCCTGGCCGGCGTGCTGGTCACCGCGGTCACGCTGGGCCAAGGCCCGGCCTATTTCGGCGCTGCGGCCGCTTTTATCATCTACGACATCTATCTGGTCGAGCCGCGGTTCGAGTTCACCATGACCTCGGCCGAGGACTTCCTGGTCCTCATCGTGTTCCTGGCGGTCGCGATGTTGACCGGGCGGCTGGCCGGCAGGGTTCGCGAGGCCCAGAGCAGCGCCGAGGCGAGGGCGCGGACCGCCGGCGCGCTGTTCCGCGCGAGCGAGGAATTCTCCGCGTCGGACAACGAAGACGCCGTGCGTCAGGCGCTGGCCGAACGGATCGCCGAGGCCGGCCGAGGTCAGGCCGTGGTGCTTTACGACGGGCGTTCCTGGAGCGCGCCGCCCGGCCTTTCGCCACCCGAGGCGTTGAGCGACCTGGCCGGCCGACCGGTCGACGGCGGCGCCACGGTGCGGGAGGCGGGATGGCGACTTCGCCACCTGCGCGCCGACGGGGCGGTGCTGGGCCTGGCCGTCTGGCGGCTGACGCCCACCGACGGGCGCATGGCCGACAATCCGGCGGACGATGAACGGCTGGTGGACGTGCTGGTCGACATGGCCGGGGCGGCGATCGCCCGCTCGCGGCTCGCCGAGGAACAGGCCGAGGCCGAGGCCCGCGCCCGGACCGAGCAACTGCGCAATGCGCTGCTGTCGTCGATCTCGCACGATCTGCGGACCCCGCTGGCGGCGATCCTGGCTTCGGCGACCAGCCTTCGCGAATTCGGGGACCGCTTCGACGCCGAGGTCCGCGAAGACCTGACCCTGACGATCCAGGAGGAGGCCGAGCGGCTCAACCGCTTCGTCGGCAACCTGCTGAACATGACGAAGCTGGAGTCCGGCGCCCTGACCATCGAGGGCGTCAGTTTCGGCGTGGCCGAAGTCGTCGGCCGGGTGGTGCAGAGGGTGCGGCGCCGCGCCGGCGCGCGCGAACTGGTCAGCCATTTCACCCCCGACGACCTGGCGGCGCTGGGCGATCCGATCCTGACCGAGCAGGCCCTGGCCAACATCGTCGAGAACGCCGTCAGGTTCGCCCCGAACGGCGGGCGCATCGACATCTTGGGCCGGCGCGACGCCGGTCGCGTGGTGATCGACGTCATCGACCAGGGGCCCGGCGTTCCTGACGACGAACTGCAGATGATTTTCGAGAAGTTCTATCGCTCGCCCGGCACCTCGACCAATCAGCAAGGCACCGGCCTGGGGCTCTCGATCACGCGGGGCCTGGTCGAGGCCATGGGCGGCGAGGTGTCGGCTCGGGGGCGCGGCGACGGCCGTCCTGGCCTTGTGGTCAGCGTCACCCTGCCCGGAGCACCGGCATGAGCACGGTTCTGGCCCACCTGCTGCTGGTCGACGACGAGCAGCAGATCCTGCGTGTCCTGAAGCCTGCCCTGGCGGCGGCGGGTTATGCGGTCGCCACCGCCGAAACCGGGCACGAGGCCATGAGCTATCTGGCCGGCGAGGCCTGCGACGTGGTGATCCTGGACCTCGGCTTGCCGGACATGGACGGCAAGGAGGTGATCTCCCGCATCCGCGAGTGGTCGGAGACCCCGATCTTGGTGCTGTCGGCGCGTGATCTGGAACACGAGAAGATCGCCGCGCTGGACCTCGGGGCCGACGACTTCATCAACAAGCCCTTCGCGGTCGGCGAGCTGCTGGCCCGCATTCGCGCCGCCCTGCGCGGCCGCGAGCGGCGGTTCTCGACCCATGCGGTGTTCAAGAGCGGCGACCTGGAGGTCAACTTCGCCACCCGGCGCGTGACTCTCCAGGGCTACGAGGTGCGGCTGACGCCGCGCGAGTACGATCTGCTGAAGGCCCTGGCGCGTTATGGCGGCCGGGTGGTGACCCACCGGCAGCTGATCGCCGCGGTCTGGGGCCCGGCCGCCCAGGTCGACGCCCAGTTCGTCCGGGTGCTGGTCGCCCAGCTGCGCCAGAAGATCGAAGAGGAGCCTTCAGCCCCGCTGATCCTGCTGACCGAACCCGGCGTCGGCTACCGCCTGACGCCGGAGGACGAGGTCTAGCGCTTACCTGGCCAGGTCAGGAAGCCGTTCTGATCGCGGCCGGCGGCCGGATAGGTGCAGCAGGGGCCGGGGGGCGGCGGCGGACGCCAGGCGTAGGCCGGGGCGTAGACCGGCGGCGGCGGAGGCGGCGGAGGATAGTAGGCGCGCGGCGGCGGCGGCGCATAGACCCGAGGCGGGGGCGGCGGGTAGCTGCGATAGGACTCGGTGATCACCTCCTCCTCGACCCGGCCATAGGCGCGCGGCGGCGGGGGTGGCGGCGGGGCGATCTGACGCGGCGGTTCGACCCGCGCGTATTCGTGCACCTCGACCTCGCGCTCGACCTGGGCGTATTCGCGGACCGGCGCTGGGGTGTAGTGGCGAACGACCGCGCGGTGGACGACAGGTTTCTTCGGCCGCGGCGGATGGCGCACGATCTTGATTGGCTTGGTAGGCGCGCGAACCACCTTGGGCGCGGCGACCTTGGCCGGCGGGCAGGCGGCGGCGATGATCTTGGCCGGATCGGGGCAGGCGGTCGCCACGGTCGTCGCGGCGGCCGGAACCGGCACGGTCACGGCTCCGGGCGCCGGGGTCGGCGCGGAGGCGATCTTCGGCGGCCCCTTGGAGTCGCACGCCGCCAGGGCGAGCAGTGCGGCGAGGGGCAGAATGGAACGCAAGCGCATGGCGGTTTCCCAGCGTCCTGAACAATGAACCTCAAGCATGGGGATCAAGATCCGTTAACGCTGTGGCTTTCACCGTGAGCGCGAAGAAATCCCGTCACAAGCTCATCATAAAGGCCTAGCCGTTTATATTCTCGGAAGTCCGGCGTGGCCGCGCGCCAGGCTTTTGCGAACGCCGCCAGGCGCGCGGGATCGTCCCGCAGGGCGTCCAGGCTATGTAGCCAGACCCGGATCGTAAACAGCGCGCCGCCGGTTTCCGGCAGCCGTCGCAGGGTCTGGCGTTCGACCCGCACGAAGAGTTCCGCCCCCGCCTGGGCGGGATCGATCGATCCGATCCGGGCGCGGATCGGCGCCGGGTCGGGCGTGTGGAGCTCGGCCGAATTCACCAGGTTCCAGTTCCGGCGCTCCAGGATCAGGCCTGGTCGCAGGCCGTCGAAGATACGTTCCACCCGGGTCAGGAAACGTTCGCTGAAGCCGTGCACCGGGCCGTGGATCTGCGCCAGGCTGGCGCCCAGCACGTCGCGGGCGGTAAAAAAGGTCGGCGCGCAGAGCGATAGCGCCGCGACCCGCCAGGCGCCGTCCTGCTTCTCCATCAGCACCAGGTCGTCGGGGGTTCGCCGCGCGGCGGCGTAGAGCGGCGGCAGGGCGGGATCATGCGGCGCTGGTCCCAAGGCCGCCTCGATCAGCGCCAGGACTTCCTGCTGACCGCCCTGAGAGCCGGCCGTCTCGCCCCAGACGATCTCGCGGTGGGCGGCGAACAGCGGGTCCTTGCGCGCGGCGGGATCAGCCTCCCCACCTTCCAGCCACGCCGCCTCGCCGATGGGTTTCAGGCCGATGGTGAAATCGGCGCTGTCCTCGTACGGGGCGTGGCGGATGGTGGTCATTTTGGCTTGAAGCGCCTGGCGAGCGCCCAGAGGGCGAAGGCCAGGAAGATGCCGATACTGTTGGCCGCGGCGTCGTGCCAGTCGCCTTGCCGGCCCAGCGCCATGACGCTCTGGGCGATCTCGACGCCGATCCCCAGGCACCAGACCGCCAACACCACCAGCCAGCGGCGGTGGGTGGACATGAACAGGCCGATCAGGGTCAGCAGGCCGTAGGCGATGGCGTGGGCGGCCTTGTCCCAGATCATTCCCGAGCCGGGGACGTCCTCGTTGGGCGCAAGCGTGAGGTAGAGGATCACCGCCACCGCGGCGAGGAAGATCGCAAGACGCAGGCGGCGGGGGATGAACGAGAAGAGTGGGCGCATGGCGTCGACTATTAGCGAGCGCGCACGAGGACGGCGAGCCTTTCAAAGTCGGCCAATGCCCACTAGCTTCCGAGCAGAAATTCAAACGCGAGTTTAGATGCATGACGGTCGAGGCGGTGATCTGGGATTTCGGCGGGGTCTTCACCACCTCGCCCTTCGAGGCCTTCGCCCGCTATGAGGCGGAGAAGGGGTTGCCCAAGGATCTGATCCGCAAGGTGAACTCCACCAATCCCGACAGCAACGCCTGGGCCTTGTTCGAGCGCAACGAGATCGACGCCAAGGGCTTCGACGAACTGTTCCTGGCGGAATCCACCGCGCTCGGCCATCCGGTCCCCGGCCGCGAGGTCCTGCCGCTGATCTCGGGCGCGGTGCGGCCGCGGATGGTCGCGGCCCTGAAGGCCTGCAAGCAGCACTTCAAGGTCGGCTGCATCACCAACAACATGGTCAGCCACCACAGCCCCGGCGCCGACGCGCCGCAGCAGGCGGCCGGCGCCATGGGCCAGATCCTGCCGCTGTTCGACCACGTGATCGAAAGCTCCAAGGCCGGGGTCCGCAAGCCTGACCCGGCGATCTATCTGATGATGTGCGCGGCGCTGGGCGTGAAGCCGGAGGCCTGCGTCTATCTCGACGACCTCGGCATCAACTGCAAACCGGCCGCGGCCCTGGGCATGCGGGCGATCAAGGTGGTCGATGTCGACCAGACCCTGGCCGAGCTGTCGGCCACCACTGGGCTGATCTTCGAAGACGGGGTGGCGGCGTGAGCCGGCCGCCCAGGATCGGCGCGGACGCCGCGCTCGCCCAGCTGCCGGGCTGGTCGCGCGCGGATGGCGAGCGCGAGGCCATCCACCGCACGTTCCGGTTCGCCGACTTCAACATCGCCTTCAGCTTCATGACGCGGGTGGCGATCCGGGCCGAGCAGCTGGACCACCATCCCGAATGGTTCAATGTCTACAACCGGGTCGAGGTGACGCTGACCACCCACGACGCCGAAGGGGTGACGGAACTGGACGTCGCCTTGGCCAGCTTCATGAACCAGGCCGCGCAGGCGGCCGGAGCCAAGGACTAGGAGGCGGCGATGGCCGGACGGGTCGCGGGCAAGAAGGCCTTCATCACCGGCGGGGCCCAGGGCCTGGGCGCGGCGATGGCGCGCAAGCTGGCCGATGAGGGCGCCAAGGTCTCGGTCGCCGACATCAATCACGAGGGCGCGAAGGCGGTCGCGGCCGAGATCAACGCCGCCTGCGGCGAGGGCGTGGCCTTCGCCTTCCCGCTGGACGTCACCAAGGAAGACCAGTGGATCTACGCCCTGGAAGAGGCCGACGCGGCCATGGGCGGGATCTCGGTGCTGATCAACAACGCCGGCATCTCCCGCGCGGGCAATATCGAGCAGCTGTCCTACGAGGACTGGAAGCTGGTCATGAGCGTCAATGTCGACTCGGTGTTCCTGGGGACCAAGCACGCGCTGAAATATATGCGCGACCACCAGCCGGGCTCGATCATCAACATCTCCTCGATCGCCGGCCTGATCGCGGCGCACAATTCGCCGGTCTACAACGCCTCCAAGGCCGGGGTCTGGCTGCTGTCGAAGGGCATCGCCCTGCATTGCGCCAAGCAGGGTTTGGACATCCGCTCGAACTCGATCCACCCGACCTTCATCGACACCCCGATCCTCGATCCGCTGCGCCAGCAGTTCGGAACCGAGGTTGCGCACGGCAAGCTGGCTCGCCAGATCCCGCTCGGCCACATCGGCGAGCCCGAAGACATCGCCAATGCGGCGCTCTACCTGGCCTCCGACGAGAGCAAGTTCATGACCGGCGCCGAGCTGAAGCTCGACGGCGGCATTTCGGCGATGTGACGTGCAGATGCTCCCCCGCTGGGGGAGCTCCCGGCCGTTCGGCCGGGTGAGGGGGACTACGACTCCTTCAGCAGGCCCCCTCCGTCGCGCTGCGCGCGCCACCTCCCCCAGCGGGGGAGGATCTTTTTGGATCGCTAGTTGATCAGCATGGTGCCCAGCAGCAGCCGGGCGCCCTTCTGGCCCAGCACCTGGTCGGCCTCGCGCTGCAACAGCAGGGTCAGGATCTCGGCGTTGGGGATGGCGCCGGGGCTCATGCCAGAGGCGTAGATCTGCAGGGCCTGGACGAAGGCGGCGCGAATACGCGGCAGCACGCTGTTGGCCTTGGCGCGCAGTTTCTCGTTCGGAATGTCCAGGCCGCTTTCCACGGTCAGGATGCCCCGACGCCCGCTGGCGCGGATCACCGTCGCGGTCAGGGTGTTGATCTGGATGAAGCTGGCGCCGCCGCCTTTCTTCTTCTCATCCTTCGCCGGCGCGGCCGCCATCAGGGCGGGTGCGACGAGCAGGGCGGCGAATGTGAGGAGGCGGCGACGTTGCATGAGCGACAGCACGCCACATCATGGTTAGCGGTCTCTTTACGTGCTGGGCCGAAGAGTGCGGCGAAGATTCGCACTCCCGCTTCGAATCCCTCTCAGGAGCTCCGCGTTTGGGCCGGTTCGCACCGAATTCTCTCGATCTGGACGGCAAGGTGATCCTAGTCACCGGAGGCACCGGCTCTTTCGGCCGGCGCTTCATCGAAACCGTGCTGACCCGCGCTAAGCCGCGCAAGCTGATCGTCTATTCGCGCGACGAGCTGAAGCAGCACGAGATGCAGATCGATCTCGCCGAGAAGTTCGATCCCGAGACCATGGCCTGCATGCGCTTCTTCCTGGGCGACGTGCGCGACCGCGAGCGGCTGCAGCTGGCGGTGCGCGGGGTCGACATCCTGATCCACGCCGCGGCGCTGAAGCAGGTCCCGGCGGCGGAGTACAATCCCTCCGAATGCATCCACACCAACATCATGGGCGCGGAGAACGTGGTGTGGGCCTGCCTGAACAATCGGGTGAAGCAGGTGATCGCCCTGTCGACCGACAAGGCCTGCAACCCGGTCAACCTCTATGGGGCGACCAAGCTCGCCTCCGACAAGACCTTCGTGGCGGCCAACAACCTGTCCGGCGACATCGGCACCCGCTTCGCGGTGGTGCGCTACGGCAATGTGGTGGGCTCGCGCGGGTCGGTGGCCCCGCTGTTCCAGCGGCTGATCGCCAAGGGCGTCACCGAACTGCCGATCACCGACGCGCGGATGACCAGGTTCTGGATCACCCTGAACCAGGGCGTGGATTTCGTGCTGTCGTCGCTCGACCAGATGCGCGGCGGCGAGATCTTCGTGCCCAAAATCCCATCGATGAAGATGACCGAGCTGGCCGCCGCCATGGCGCCGGATCTGGCGATCAAGGTCATCGGCATCCGCCCCGGCGAGAAGCTGCACGAGATGATGATCTCGGTGGACGACGCGCGGACCACGGTCGATCTGGGCGACCGCTACGCCATCGAGCCGGCCTTCGTGGAATATTCGCGCACGCCCTACAGCCTGACCCATCCGATGGTGGACGAGGGCTTCTCCTACGCCAGCGACACCAACGACGAGTGGCTCTCGGGCGAGGGCTTGCTTGAGCTGTTGCACGACGGCGGCCCGACGCCGCTGCGTCGGCGGGCCACCGACTGACATGGCGGCCATGCTTCCCTACGGCCGCCAGTCCATCGACGAGGACGATATCGCCGCCGTCGCCGAGGCGTTGCGCAGCGACTTCCTGACGACCGGGCCACGGGTCGAGGCCTTCGAGGCCGCCTTCGCGCAGACCGTCGGCGCGCGCCATGCGGTCGCTTGCGCCAACGGCACGGCGGCCCTGCACCTGGCCATGCTGGCCCTCGACGTACAGCCGGGTGAAGTGGTGATCGCGCCGTCGATCACCTTCCTGGCCACCGCCAACTGCGCGCGGTTCGTCGGCGCCGAGGTGGTGTTCGCCGATGTCGATCCGCTGACCGGGCTGATGACGCCGGAGACGCTTTCCCAGGCGTTGAGCCGGGTCGGTGATCGCCGCCTGCGCGCGGTGCTCCCGGTGCACATGCGCGGCGACACCGCCGAGCTGCCGGCGCTGGAGGCCCTGGCGGCCTCGGCCGGCGCGGTGCTGGTGGAGGACGCCCCCCATGCGCTGGGCTCGGCGCTGAGGTTCGGCAATTCGGTCGAGCGGGTCGGCGACTGCGCCCACTCGGCCATGGCCACCTTCTCGTTCCATCCGGTGAAGACCATCGCCACCGGCGAGGGTGGCATGGTCACCACCAACGACCCGGCCCTGGCCGAACGCCTGCGGCGTCTACGCAGCCACGGCATGATCCGCCCCGAGGGCGGCGATCCGTGGTGGTACGAGATGCCGGAGGTGGGCTTCAACTATCGGCTGCCCGACATCCTTTGCGCGCTTGGCCTGTCGCAGCTGGCCAAGCTGGACCGGTTCGCCGCGCGGCGCCGGGCGCTGGCGGCGCGCTATCACGAGAGGCTCGCCCCGTTGGCGCCGCTGCTGCGCCCAGCGGCTAGGCCAGATTGGAGCGATCCGGTCCTGCACCTGATGGTCGCGCTGATCGATTTTCCCGCCGTGGGCAAGACCCGCCGCGAGGTGGTCGAGGCATTGAAGGCCAGGGGCGTCGGGACCCAGATCCACTACATCCCCGTCCACACCCAGCCCTACTACCGCGAGCGCTACGGCGCGCTGGACCTGCCGGGCGCGAACGCCTGGTACGAGCGCTGCCTGTCGTTGCCGCTCTATCCGGGCATGGCCGATGAGGACGTGGACCGCGTGGTCGAGGCGCTGACCGAGGTGTTGGGCGGCTAGGCCGCCTGGCCGAGCTGCTGGATCAGGTCGCGGACCTGGGTCATCCGCTCCGGGTTGGCGGCGAGGTCGGCGCGGGTGTCTTCCTGGCGCACTAGGCGCATGGCCTCCTGGCGGGCGCGGTCGGCGGCTGGGCCGTTCGGCGCGGTCTCGCCGATGGCGAGCTTCAGCATCAGCATCAGCTTTTGGCCGGGCGGGGCCGGCGTGCGGGCCAGGGTCGGGATCAGCCGGGCGTCGGCCTCGACCATGCCGCCGACGTCGCCGATCTTGACCTGGATGGGCTGGTAGTCCTCCGGCGCCAGGCCGCCGCGCGCCACCGCCCGTTGCAGGGCGGCCAGCTTCTGCAGCTTCACCGCCGCGGTGTCGGGGCCGTAACGGAATTCCTTCTCGAACCGCAGGGCGGCGATGCCGGCGGCCAGATAGCGCCCGGCCTGGCGCTTGTTGGCGCCGCCGATGACGTTCTCCACCAGCCACATCAGGGACTCGGCCTCGTCGCGCGCCGTCTGGTCGCCGCCGCCCAGATAGGCCTCGACGAAATCGCTGGTGACCAACATCCGCGAGCGTTGGGTGAAGGCGGCCTGGACCTCATCAGCCTGCAGCAGCGATCCGGCCGCGGCGGTGAGCGCCATGGCCAGGCCGCGCATCACCGCGATCTCCCCGGCGGCGTCGCCGGGCCGCAGGCGGCGGGGGCCGTTCAGGTCGCGGACGACACGCCGGGCGATAGCCAGGCGGACGCTCTCGAAGTCTTCGGCCGCCAACCACTTGGCGAGCCGGGTCGCGGCCTCCGACAGCGGTGGCATGATCTTGGCGACCGACGGCTCGATCCGCATCAGGGCGTCGACGGTGTCGCAGGCGGCCAGCCGGGTCATGGCGGCCATCTGGCCGCCCAGGTCGAGTTCCAGGCCGATGATGTGGTCGAGGCCGGTCTTCGATCCCAGGATCTCGGCCAGGGGTTGTTCGATGGTCTGCAGGGCCAGGCCCCGGGGCGGGCCGGTGATCGGCGCGGCGTCGGCCAGGTCCAGCAGCCGGGAGATCTTCTCCGACCAGGATCTCGCCGGCGCGATGGAGGCCGCGACCCCGGCCCCCAGCAGGTAGGCGCGCTCCGGATCGCCGCTGACCCGTTCGGCGGCGCGGGCGAAGCCTTCCTTGTCGAGGTCGGGCATGCCGCCCTTGCGGAAGTCCTTGAGCAGCCGGTCGATGGTCCGCTCGACCAGGCTGGTGAAGGTCCGGATCAGTTCGTGGACGGTCAGGCCGCGAGCCTGGGCCTCGGGGATCGCCACCTTCTGGATGGCGTGCTGCAGGTCGGTGCCCGAGGCTTCCAGCTCCTCGACCAGGTCGGGGCGGTGCAGCAGTTCGAACGCGGTCGCGCCCTTGCGCTCCAGCCAGCCCTCCAGCAGGCGGCCGATCCGTTCGCGGGCGTGGACGGTGTAGAGGTCTTGCGGCGACACGCAGAGGGGATCGAGGTTCTCGACCACCTTCTTTTTCTTCACCGGTTCAGCGGCCCCCAGATTGAGGATCGTGACCGACTGGAACTCGCGGGTTTCGGGGTCGAGGGTCTCCTTGGTGACCCGGACGGCGGCGACCTTGCCCTCGGCCATCAGGTCCTCGGCGGTGGAGATCACCGCGGCGCGATTCTCCGTGGCCATGTCCAGAGTCCAGCCGCCGCCCGGCGTGCGCCGGATGAACAGTTCATAGTGGACTTGGCGGCCAGGCACTCGGGACTCCCCCTTTGGGCTGACCATGTTCTGCGAACTAGCTTAATATCGCTTTATCGAAACGGGGCTGGCGGCGCGGTTAAAGTCGGACGCGGGGAACCGTTGTCTCGCCTATTACTTTCCTCGACGCGCCGTCCGTCGTTCAATCGCCCCATTGAGGCCATGCTGGCGGGCGATTACCTATGCAAGCTGCGCTGAAGGATGCGACACGGACATATGGCGAAAATCACCCTGGTGGATGACGACGAGAACATCGTCACCTCGGTCAGCCTCGCGTTGGAAAGCCACGGCCACGAGGTCAAGGCCTACTACGACGGCGCTGCCGGGCTGGCGGCGCTTGAGAGCGAACCGCCGGACTTGGCGATCCTCGATGTGAAGATGCCGCGCATGGATGGGATGGAGGTGCTGCGGCGTCTGCGCCGGACCTCCGACCTGCCGGTGATCATCCTGACGTCGAAGGACGAGGAGATCGACGAGATCCTCGGCTTCAACCTCGGCGCCGACGACTACATGCACAAGCCGTTCAGCCAGCGTCTGCTGATTGAACGGGTGAAGGCGGTGCTGCGCCGCGCCGGCGTCGAGGGCGAGGACCCGGCCACGGTCGCCGCCGGCGGCGAGGCCGCTCGGGCCTTGAAGCGCGGCAAGCTGACCCTGGACCCGGCTCGCCACGACTGCCTGTGGGACGGCAAGCCGGTGAAGCTGACCGTCACCGAGTTCCTGCTGCTGCAATCGCTGGCTCAGCGACCCGGCTTCGTGAAGAGCCGCGACAACCTGATGGACGCCGCCTACGACGATCAGGTCTATGTCGACGACCGCACCATCGACAGCCACATCAAGCGCATGCGGAAGAAGTTCCGCGAGGTCGACCCTGAGTTCGACGCGATCGAAACCCTTTATGGCGTCGGATACAGATACCGCGAAGCCTGACCCGAAGACCGACGCCCGCAAGCCCCGTAGGGTGAGCGGGCCGTCGCTTTTTCGTTGGCTGCCAGGCTCGCGCCTGGGGCGGCTCATCATCCTGCTCAACGTTCTGGGCCTGGCGATCATCATCGCCGGCTCGCTGCTGCTGAACGAGCTGCGGCGGGGGCTGGTGGGCGCGCGCATCGACAGCCTGACCACCCAGGGCGAGCTGATCGTCAACGTGATCAACCGCGCCGCGACGGTGGGCGAGCCGACGCCGGAGCTCGACCCCCAGGCGGCCAGCGAAATCCTGCAGATGCTCTCCAATCCGCGCTCGCAGCGCGCGCGGCTGTTCGACGCCAAGGGCAACCTGATCGCCGACAGCTACTGGGTCGCCGACCGGGTGGAGTGGAAGGTGTTGCCGCCCGCCCGTCCGCGCGACGACGGCGGGCTGTCGCTGGACCTGAAGATGGGCCGTCCGCCGCCGCCAGTGGCGCCGGCCGCCCAGCGGGCGCTGATGATGGAGGTGGGCCAGGCCCTGCGCGGCGTACACTGGGCCGGCATGCGCCGCGCCGAGGACGGCGAGCGCGTGGTCTCGGTCTCCATCCCGATCCAGCATGTCCAGGCGGTGCTGGGGGTCCTGACCCTGGAGGCCAGCGACGTCGACGAGATCATCAGCGCTGAACGCCAGGCCCTGGCCCCGTTCATCCTGATCGCGATCTTCGTGACCCTGGTGTCCTCGATCCTGCTCAACAACCTGATCGCCCAGCCGGTGCGGATGCTGGCGCGCGCCGCCGACCGCGTGCGGATGTCGCGGGCCCGGGCGATCTCGCTGCCGCAACTGGCGCACCGCGACGACGAGCTGGGCGATCTGACCCGCTCGCTGGAGGACATGACGCAGTCGCTGTCGGAGCGGATGGACGCCATCGAGCGCTTCGCCGCCGACGTGGCGCACGAAATCAAGAACCCGCTCACCTCGCTGCGTTCGGCGGTCGAGACCCTGGATCTGGTCAAGGACCCGGCGGCGCGCGAGCGGCTGCTGGCGATCCTGAAGAACGACATCCAGCGGCTGGACCGGCTGGTCACCGACATCTCGAACGCCTCGCGCCTCGACGCCGAGCTGTCGCGTGAGGATCTGCGGCCGCTGGATCTCGGGCGGCTGATCTCGGAGGTGGTCCAGCTCTACCAGGACACCGCCAGGCCGGGCGACGTCGCCGTGCGCTATATCGCGCCCGAGACTCTGGAGCCGATCATGGTCTCCGGCCGCGAAGGGCCGCTCGGCCAGCTGCTGCGCAACCTGACCGACAATGCGCGCTCGTTCAGTCCCAAGGGCGGCGAGGTCCGGGTGACGCTGGAGCGGCGGCGCGGCGAGGCGGTGGTCACGGTCGACGACGACGGGCCCGGCATCCCGCCCGACAATCTCGAGACAATCTTTGAACGGTTCTACACGTCCAGGCCCAAGGGTGCGGCGTTTGGCGGCAATTCGGGGCTGGGCCTGTCGATCGCCCGCCAGATCGTCGCCGCCCAGGGCGGGGCGATCCGAGCGGAAAACCGTAAGGACCAGGACGGCAAGATCACCGGCGCCCGGTTCGTCCTCACCCTGCCCGAGGCCCGGCGATGATCCATCACGCGGGCCTGATCGCCACCTACATGGCCGGCGCCTGGCGCGGCGTGCTGATCGAGGGGGTGTCGGGTTGCGGCAAGAGCGACCTGGCGCTTCGTATGCTGGATCACGGTTTTCGGCTGGTGGCCGACGATCGGGTGCTGGCCTGGAACTGCGAGGGCGTCCTCTTTGGTCGCGCGCCCGACGCCCTGGCCAACCTGATCGAGGTGCGCGGTCTTGGGATCTGCGCCGAGCCGGCCTTGCGGTTCTGCCGCATCGTGCTGGCGGCGCGGTGCGAGCCTGTTGAGCGGCTGCCCGATCCGGCTTTCAACGAGTACGCCGGGTTGAGCATACCGCTCATTTCAATCGCGCCTTTGGAGGCTTCGGCGCCTGCGAAACTGCGTCGCGCGCTGCAACATCTTGGACGCGGCGCGGAAGGAGCGTATCTAGGCGACCTCGCGGCCGGCGTATCGCCGCGGCCGGGTGGGGATTCCCGTTGAGAGAGTTGGCATGATCGGGCTCGTGATCGTTACACACGGGCGTCTAGCCGAAGAGTTCGTCTTCGCCATGGAGCACGTGGTGGGTCCGCAAACTGCGGTCGCCGCCATCTGCATCGGGCCGGAAGACGACATGGAACGGCGTCGCAAGGACATCCTGGCGGCGTGCGAAGCCGTGGATAACGGGGCGGGCGTCATCCTGCTGACCGACATGTTCGGCGGCACGCCGTCGAACCTGGCCATCTCGGTGATGGAGCAGACCCGGGCCGAGGTGATCGCCGGGCTGAACCTGCCGATGCTGATCAAGCTGGCCTCGGTGCGCACGCGTCAGAACCTCGAGGATTGCGTCGCCTGCGCCCAGGAAGCTGGCCGCAAATATATCTCCGTCGCCTCCTACGTGCTGGCCGGCGAAAAGTGAGCGCGACACGCACGGTCGAAATCATCAACAAGCGGGGTCTGCACGCGCGGGCCTCGGCGAAGTTCGTCAAGCTGGCGGCCACCTTCGAAGCCGAGGTCAAGGTCTCCAAGGACGGGCAGAGCGTCGACGCCCGCTCGATCATGGGGCTGATGATGTTGGCCGCGGGGCCGGGCAGCGCCATTGATATCGAGGCCGAGGGCAAGGAAGCCGCCCCGGCGGTCGAGGCCCTGGCCGCTTTGGTCGCGGCCAGGTTCGACGAGGACGAATAGGGCTTTGGGCCCTTCGCCTCCGTTCGTCACGACCGGCCTGCACCGGCCATGACGAACCAGAGTTCTCCTACTTCCTGATGATCACCAGTTCGGTCCGCCGGTTCTTGGCGCGGCCTTCCTCGCTGGCGTTGTCGGCGACCGGGTCGGCGTCGCCCAGGCCCGCGGTTTCCAGTCGATCGGCCGCGATGCCCGCGGCGACGATCTTCTTGGAGACCGTGATGGCGCGGTTTTCCGACAGGGTCTTGTTGGCCCCTGGGTCGCCCTGGTTGTCGGTGTAGCCGACGACGCGGGCGCGGACGTTGGGATAGGCCTTGAGGATCACCACCAGGGTGTCGACGGTGACGCCGCTCTCCGGGGTCAGGGCGTTGGAGCCGGTGGCGAAGTTCAGGTTGTCGAAGACGAAGGTCTTCGGCGCGGCCTCGCGGGAATCCAGGAACTTGGCGACGCTATAGCCGATCGAGCCCGGCGCCACGGAGATGGTCGCGCCGCCTGGCAGGGTCAGGGTTTCGGCGGCGGGCGTAGCCGGCGCCATGGCTGGCGGCGGGGTGACGACGGGAGCCGGCGCCTCCACCTTCTTGGCCCCGCAACTGCGCAGGCCGAAGATCAGGGCCAGGACGACCGCCGCGGCGATCAGCCAGGGCAAGATCTTCATCAAGCCGCCTCCGCCGGCGGCGGCCGCCGCGGTCGCCGCGCCCTTCGCCGCCTGGGCCGCGCCGCCAAGTCCGAATAGCGCGCCGAGGCCGGGCGGCAGGGCGCCCAGGATGCTGGAGCGTTGGTCGGACAGCAGCGATTGCAGCCCCGACGCCGTCGGCGACGGGCCAAGCGCCTTGCCGATGGCGCCCATGACCAGGGGAGCGGCCAGGGCCAGCAGGTTCGAGGCCGAGCCGCCCTTCAGTCCGGCGAAGCTGGCCAGGGTGTTGGCGATGCTGCTGCTGTTGGATCCAAGCAACCCGTCGGCCAGGCCGCGGCCTTGGTTGAGCAGGGTGGCGCGGGCGGTGTCGTCGGCGAGCAGGGCGGGCAGCTGGTCGAGCAGGTTGCCGCCGCTGGTCACCTGGCTCAGCAGGCCCAGCAGTCCATTGGCGCCGCTGGTCGTCGAGCTTTGCTGAAGCGCCGCGGCGAGCAGGGCCGGCGCGGCGGCGGCGAGGCCCTTGCCGACGCCGCCTGAGGACTCTCCAAGCAGGCCGGAGAGCTTGGTGATCATATCCGGCGTTACGGCGTTGATCACGGTCTGGACAAGATTACTCACAACAGATCTCCCAGGGGGTTGGGTCGTATCCAGTCAGCGCGAAATCAGGTCGTGAGCTTGGCCTTGTCGATCGATGCAAGGGTGGTCGCGCTGTACGGACACAGTCCGACAGTTGGTGAAGTTCTTAAGTCACGTTCACACCTTTAGACTTGCGCGGGATAGTTGCAAGTCTGGCGGGTGGAAGTCCTCAAGCTTCACCATGGCGAGAGTTCGGTTGGGGCGGGGCCTGCGAATACTGGCCTGTAGCCCCGGTCAGGTCTTCAGCTTGTAGCCGGTCCGGAAGATCGCCCAGACGCCGATCAGGCACAGCAGCATGAACCCGAAGGTCGCCGCCAGGCTGATCCGCACGTCGACGTCGGAGATCCCGTAGAAGGCCCAGCGGAAGCCGGAGATCAGGTAGACCACGGGGTTGAACAGGGCGATCTTCTGCCAGACCTCCGGCAACATGCTGATCGAATAGAAGCTGCCGCCCAGGAAGGTCAGCGGCGTCACGATCATCATCGGGACGATCTGCAGCTTCTCCCAGCCGTCGGCCCAGACGCCGATCATGAAGCCGAATAGGCTGAAGGTGATCGCGGTCAGCACCAGGAACGACAGCATCCAGAACGGGTGCAGGATGCTGAAATCGACGAACAGGCGCGCCGTCGCCAGGATGATGAGGCCCAGGATCACCGACTTGGTCGCCGCCGCCCCGACATAGCCGACGACGATCTCGACCGGCGAGACCGGGGCCGACAGCACCTCGTAGATCGTGCCTGAGAACTTGGGCATGTAGATGCCGAACGAGGCGTTCATGATGCTCTCGGTCAGGATCGACAGCATGATCAGGCCGGGCACGATGAAGGCGCCGTAGCTGATCCCGTCGATCTCGACCATGCGCGAGCCGATCGCCGATCCGAAGACGATGAAATAGAGCGAGGTCGAGATCACCGGCGAGGCGATCGATTGCATCAGGGTGCGCCAGGTGCGCGCCAGTTCGAAGATGTAGATCGACTTGATGGCGTAGAGGTTCATGGCCGCGCGCTCACCAGGCTGACGAAGATTTCCTCCAGCGAGCTTTCCTTGGTCTGGAGGTCCTTGAAGTCGACGCCCTGGGCGCCGAGCTGGCGCAGCAGGGCGGCGATGCCGGTGTCCTGGGCCTGGGCGTCGAAGGTGTAGGTCAGCTCATGGCCGTCGGCGGCGAGTTCGAGCTGATAGTCCGACAGGCCGGTCGGCAGGTCCTTCAATGGTTCCTGCAGGTGCAGGGTGAGCTGCTTCTTGCCCAGCTTGCGCATCAGGACGTCCTTGTCCTCGACCAGGATGATCTCGCCCTTGCTGATCACCCCGATCCGGTCGGCCATCTCCTCGGCCTCCTCGATGTAGTGGGTGGTCAGGATGATGGTGACGCCGCTGGCGCGCAGGCCCCGGACCATTTCCCACATGTCGCGGCGCAGCTCGACGTCGACGCCGGCGGTGGGCTCGTCGAGGAACAGGATGCGCGGCTCGTGGCTCAGGGCCTTAGCGATCATCACCCGGCGCTTCATGCCGCCCGAGAGCGTCATGATCTTGGAGTCTTTTTTGTCCCAGAGGCTGAGGTCGCGCAGCACCTTTTCCAGATAGGCCGGGTTCGGCGGCTTGCCGAACAGGCCGCGACTGAACTTCACCGTATCCCAGACGCTCTCGAAGGCGTCGGTGGACAGCTCCTGCGGAACCAGGCCGATCTTGGAGCGCGCGGCGCGATAGTCGGAAATGATGTCGTGGCCGTCGGCCAGCACCTTGCCGGAGGTCGGATTGACGATCCCGCAGACGATGCTGATCAGGGTGGTCTTGCCCGCCCCGTTCGGGCCGAGCAGGGCGAAGATCTCACCCGGGCGGATCTCAAGATCGACGCTCTTGAGGGCCTGGAAGCCCCCCGCATAGCTCTTGGATAGACCAGATACGGAAATGATGGGCTGCACGCGGGCTCCTTCGGGCGTCCCCGCCAGATAGGGGCGGGGGACGGCTCAAACTAGACCACAGGACGAATAGCGCGGCGTGCAGCCGACATCGTTCGGAAATTTAGGCGACGGCCTCAGCTGAGGCGGTCTTCATGGTCATGGGCTTCATGCCGAGGTCGGCCATGAGGGCGGCGTCGGTGTCCTTGTCGGGGTTGGAGGTGGTGAGCAGCTTGCCGCCGATGAACATCGAGTTGGCGC
>ERZ1292637.48-Hain-H14-01um-R3-48-length-71933-cov-10_pt1 | contig 71933 bp, 120 predicted proteins | sample MGYA00564405_ERZ1292637 | MGnify/ENA primary metagenome ERZ1292637 (study PRJEB36523, sample SAMEA6512645) | groundwater metagenome | collected 2019-01-09 | study: AquaDiva: Metagenomics assemblies of 32 groundwater samples | reverse complement strand
CCTGAATTTCCTTGAACTGCGCGAACGCCTCTTGGAGTTTCAGGTTGGTCGGGTTGAACTGGCCCTTGTAAAGGTTGTCATCGATGGCCTTGCGGGTGATCGCGTAGCCCAACGCCACTTCGATATGCACGAACGCCCATGTGAAGCGCTCGCCCGGATTGTTGTCGAACTGCGTGGCCGCGCCTTCATCCTTCAGGAACGGCAATGCCACGAACGCCATCTGGGTCGAACGCTCGACCGCCATCGCGGACTTGTGGGTTTTGAATACCTTGTCCCACTGACGAGGTATCATTTCGTAAGAGCCGCGAACGTCAAAAAGTCCGGGCAGAAGCTCAGATCGGATTGAGGCTAAAGCGATAGGCATCTGTCAGTGCTCCCTTACGCCAAGCCGGTCAATTGCTTGAAGTTGGTGTTGTTGAATGCGACGACGGCCCAGCCGAACGGCGTGCTCGGGTCCGATCCATTGCCGATCTGGCCGAAGTTACCCGAGGTAGTGACCGGTGCGACGACGCGGAACGGCAACGTATTGGTGGTGTTGAGCGTCGATTGGTCGATGGTCGCACCAGAGAACCCAATGGCGGTATTGCCGGTACCGATCTTAAAACCGACGTTCTCGCCGATATTAGCCGTCACGAGACTGGTGTTGAAGGCCGCCGCCATGAACAGGGCGGATGGAGCGTTGATGAAGTAGGCCGTCGCATTGACGCCCGCAGCGCCGGGCCAGAACGGCGACCATGCGGGCGTGCCGCCAACTGGCGTATACATGCAGCCGTCGAAAACGCCCTGAACAGTGGAAACATTGTCGGCCGCCTGTGTGATGAAACCCGTGGTCGGGTCAATCGTGATCGGGTCGCCACGGAAAATCTTGGTGGCGTTGGTCGACAGGATCGTGCCAGTGGCCAACTGATAGTCGACGGCACCACCGGAGACGTATCCGATATGCCTAAAGCCGAATGACGCTGCTGTATTCGCCACAGAAATGCTCCGGTCTCGGGGCTTTTCCTAGCTCGCGTGGCCGGAGTGTTGCCTTGGGAATTTGGTGATCGGTAGCGCCCGCTACCGTAATTTGCTGAGGCTCTCAGCTTGTATTTCGATCAACCCTTGCGCGGGGATCAATAACTCATGCCTTCGCCTATACACCACTTTTTTAGGAACCGTCAATAGCGCAACAAAAAATTAGGACACTACCGCCGCCTCCTTGGTTGCGGCCCGTTCATTAGCTTTTCGCCAATTATCCGCAGCCCCGAAATACTCTGGCAGGCTCTGAAGTTTAGCGGCCCCCTTGGGAAACGCGATTAGATTCACGCTTGGAATCACATTGGGCCACAAATTGAGCTTGCTGCCAAAGAAGTTGTCGGGATTGAAGTAAGGCCCGATTGACCAATAGGCACGATATTCGATTTCTTCCAGCGCCTCAGCCACTACGCTGGTGTCATCTCCATTGCATTCCAGATAGATAATAGGATGGCATGACGCTATTGTCTCTTTGGCACCTTGAAGAACGTCCGTTTCCATACCCTCAACATCTATTTTAATTAGGGCTGGCTTGAGATTCATGGAATCTATCGTCAACATAGGCGTAGTTGCTGACCCCTGCCCTGATAGTGGCACGGCACCAAAATTAAATATGCTATCGTCAGGGGGTAGATCGGCCATAGGCACTACCCCAGAGGTTGCGCCAAGGGCGGCTTCTTCAACAATAATTAGGCCCATCCCAACACGACTGTCGCACATCGCAACGTTTTCACGCAGAAATCTCACTAAACGTGGTTGCGGTTCGAAAGCAAAAACCCGCCCCTCATGCCCTACCATCTCAGCAAACGCCAAAGCATGCGTTCCTATATTAGCCCCAGCGTCGATGACGGTATCGCCAAATTCAACGAATTGGCGCAGCAAGTCTATTTCAAACTCGCACCACTCGCCGTATTCCAGCAAGGACCGCCCGATGAAATTGTCATTGGGGTTGACTGTAAACTCTCCATGCTTTGCTTTGACAGTGCGGCGAGTTGCTTTGAGGCTCTGGACCGCCCGTTCCTTCGCTAGACAAGCCGTAAATCCCCACGGCCCTACATGCGTTACGCTGTGCGCAATTGAGGCCCATACCTTGCCGCCAGTCTCACGATAGCGCCGGCAGAACGAGATATCCTCGCTCACCTTGCCGTTCGGGCCTCGAATTGGATCGAAAAACCCGAACGTGCGCTTGGCCCCAGCTTGGGCCAGATCGGTCAGCGTCATGTAGTCGAATATGAGGTCGGGGAACTTCTCGATCATGGCCGTGACGGCATCGCGCCTGATCAAAAAGCAGCCCATACCGAGGCCCTCAACCTCAATAAAACCGCGTCTGATCTCCGGTGCATCAATGCCACTGCCGGCCCATTCGATAGGGTATGTCCGCTTTGGATAGGCCGCACCCACCATGGGCTCGCTGAAGGCCATCATGTCCATCACCATATCTGGCGCAAACCCCATGTCGGCGTCGACAAACAGCAGATGTGTGGATTCCGGCATCACGTCATACCAGAATGACAGCACCATATTGCGGATTTCGGCGATGTCGGGCCACGAGAATGTCGAAATGCTGGCGTGGATGCCCTTCTGCATAAACGCAGACATCAGCAGATGGGTGCTCTCGAATGTGGTCGCGGTGATCTGGCGGCCAAAGGCGGGCAGAAATACAAAGACGTTGGCCATTATGGGAAAGCCCCAAAAATCTCCTTGTCGCTTAACCATTTACGAAGAGCGTCTATTTCATCCACGGAGAACGGAGCCGAACGCGGGCTGATAACATGGCCGCTGTATGAAGTATCGTTGACAAAATCTGCACCGGACCCAATGCTGTTGGGCCAGTTTTCCTGCTTTAATTGCGCCACTTTATTTTCAAACAAGGTAATCGTGGCTTCCCGTGTTGGCGCGGTAGTCTCAACTACAACATGCCATTTACCGTAAACGGTATCGTCAATTATAATGCCCACTCGGCTATTCCTCAATCTCGTGTTGCGGACGGGGCACGTCGAGTGCAGGGTCTATAGACATCCTCATTCCACCCGCCTGATTGCGCTGGCTGGCGACGTTGGCTCCGGGTAGGCTCTTCTGCGTCATCCGCAACGCATCGGTACGGTCTCGCACCTGAGCACCAGCCCGCATCTTGTCTTCCGCCAATGCTTCCAGCGTGAGGCTTTCGGGTCGCTCTTCAAGACGCAGGCCTTCAACGATGATCGCGCCCTCATGATCCGGCGTTGTCCAATGACCGGGGTGGCGAGATGCCGGTACCGCACGCCAGCCATTCTCATGCATCTGCAGATCGGCGCGAACAATCTCCTGAATACCCTGATTCAGAACCGTGACGGTGTTCCACTGATAGGTCCATCCGACCGGCACATAGTGCTTCGGAATATCGAACTTGTCGACGACGCTGTTACGGCGGCGCGTCAATTGCTCTCCACCGTGGCCAACCGCTACCACGGCACCACGGCGAGTCGGTTCGCGTGCGGTGTCTCGGGTGCCTTCAGGACGCGGCGGTGGACGTGGCGCATTACGACGAGCGGGGGCTTCTGCATGCGCTTCCGTCGCCTGCTCTGGCACGACACGGCGGTTATATGCCCGCTTCTTCTTCACTACCTTGCGGGTCTGGCGAGCGCGCGGAGGTGCGCGACGGATTTCCGGCTCGTTGTCGTAATCGGTGTCGCTCATGACGCATTCTCCTGTTTCAGACTCTTGCGAACATTCTCGATGGCAATTGGCAAGAGGATAGCATGTAGAGTGGGCCAGCGTGGGCGCGAATCGTCGGCCTCAATAGCCGCCTTGAATTTGTCGGCGATTTCTCCCGGTTTCAGGATAATTCCGTTCGGATTGTTCTCGTCGACTACTTCATCCCGTAATCGGTCGCGCTCAGCAAAGATTGCGCTCATGTGCGGGAACATATCCTTGGGAATCGCTGTCGTGGTCTCAATGGTTTTGGTGCCGTCATGGGCGAATGAGGCCGCCTGCTCACCAATAAAAGTCTTTTCCGACCCAACCTTTATGTCGCCTGAAAATAGCGCTCCAGTCTTTTTACGCCACTCCTCGATTAATTCGAGTGCGGCTGCGTTGCTCTTGGTCCGCTCCTCATCTACCTCAACCTTCGATTTGTCGAAAAGTCCAAGGCCCCCTACCTCAATATCTCCGACATGACCGAACGGCATGAAATATCCGTCGTGACGTGAGGCTGGCACGGGTGCCCAGCCAGAATCATGCCCCTCACGGTTAAAGTGGAACTTGTCGTGCACGAGATGCCACCATTGATACGATCTGCCCTGTGGCACCATCTCCTGTGGCACGAAGAATGGATCAGGATGGTGGCAGCGCGCCACGATGGTGAAGCCGCAGCCCCACAAATCTTGGATTTGATCCTGCGTGATGATCTCGCTGACGGCACTCATATCAAGATTCCGTCGCGGACTTGTCGTACAGCCCAGCCTTCATGCCTTCGTGCTTGCGGCGAGCCATCTCGGCCAACCCGATGTTATCGCCTTTCTGCCAACGCTTCTGGCCAGTCGGATCATCGTAATTCCAGACCAATGTGCCGTCCGTGGCAGATGTGGCTTCGCGCTTGGTCAGCCGCACCTCAGTGCCACCATTGAGACCACCACCAGCGGCACCACCGGATGCCGCAGCCGAACTGGGACGCGTACCGTTGCCTTGACGTTGCGGCTCCTGCACCACCTTTTTGACGCTGGGCTTGATGCCCTCCTCAATTCGCCGGAAATACTCCTCGCTTTCGACTTCGATGTCGTCAACCTTCGTCAACTCATGCGCGGCGAGCATTCGAGCATTTGCCTTTGGGTCGGTAACCACCTCGGGGTGGTTTCTGATCCACGCGGCACTCTTGCCGGAAATGCTTCGCTCGGCGAGGAATGCCTCGATTGGATCAGCCACGGGACGCCTTACGGGGGGCGCTTGGCGCTGTTGCGCACCCGCAGCGGGACGACGCTTGGCGGTGTCCTCAAGATCGTCCTTGGCCTCCGTAAGGCGTTGGATGCGGCTCTCAGCGCCAGCCATCTTGCGCTGTGCGCGGGCCTGCGCGGCAAAATCCCCAGCCTCCGATGCCGCAATGTAGTCCTTCTCGGCACTGGATGCCTCCGCTTCGGCCGCCGCGATGCCGCTGAGCACGGTATCGAGTTGGCCGCTGACTACCTGCCCCTCTGCCTGCTGGAGGCGCTGTGTGGCCTCCTGAAGCTGTTGGGCGGTCTGCTGGTTGGTTTGCTCCGCTACCGTCGCGCGCCGCGTCATGCTGGCGAACTGGTTTTTGAGATCGTCCATGGGGTCATCAGCCGCGACCGCAGCAGCACCGCCAGTCTTGACGACTACGGCATCAGCCGCCTTGGTAATCACCGCGCCGGTATCGCCCGGAAGGGAAACAATCACGTCTTCGTCTTCTTCACCGGCCATTTTCCCAAACTCCATTTCGAATAGTGGCTCGCCTACCATAGGTCACCTTCATCATCGAAAGTCGTATAGTCTGCGCCCGGGCGCTGGAGCCAACATGCCATCGCAATAGTTGCCAGCGTATTCAAGCGTCAAGCATCGGGAAAGACCACCGAATTGGCTTGGCGGCTGCACTACGCGAGCGGCGGCACCACGGTTGCCCAAAACCAGATCACCGGACTGCGCATCAATAGGCACACCGAACCCGATCATGAGCGACGTAGCCCTCACTCGAACCCTTGGTAACGGCATCAGTAATACATCCCCGGGTCGTCGACCTTCATCAGGATACGGGTGTCGGAGAATATCCGGCATGGCACGCTATTGATGTAGAGCGCGGCACCATCCGCCGTCACCGCCATAACCCAATCGCCGACCTTCAGCTTGTCGCCGTTGAATTTGGCGATGCTGTCATCCTTGAAGGCTCCCTTGCCGAGGCCAATCACTAGGAAGCAGTTGCCCTGAAACCTATCCTCCTGCACGGCGGCGTCGGTCATGATGATGCCGCCCTTGCTCTTGGCTGGGCGGATGTAGTGGGCCACCAGCACTTGCGAATGCAGCACCGTGTGATTGATGGCCTTGACGTATTTGAGAATGTTTTTCGCGCAATCAGTGGGGGTCTTAGACGCCTCGGCAATATCGCGCATGCGACCGATGGCGTTCGGGGTATGGGACATCAGTTTTTTTCCTGAACTGAGAGAGAGAAGTTGCCCTCTTCGAATAATTCGAGAGCGCCACCTATGGGGAGAATTAGACCGCCAATGCGACCATCCACATAAAGTTGGGCGCGACGCTGTGCGTAGACCTCGGGGGTGAGGTTAAGTGATGCCGCCGCATCTTGAAGCCGTCTAGTGAGACGAAACTTGATGGTTACATCAATGTTGATGGCGGGGGCGTCCAGCGGGACTACATTGTATTTGCTAGATACCACAGTGAATGAGACGCCGCTACGCCAGATGAAAGGACCGCGTGCAGCATCCATCTGATCTCTGGCTTTTTTTATGATCGCATCCCGCTGGGCATCGGCAATCTTCTTTGGTGCCCACATCAAGACACAGCCGTCAACGGGCTCGCGTTTTGCTACCCGTTTCCACCCGCCCTTGATGGCATCCTTCATGAACGAAGGAGTTGGATTTCCCATAACGTGAGTTACTATCCACTGATAGACTCGATCCGGCGGAATTGAGGAGGGGTCAATATAAAACTGATCGCCACTCCAATCCGGGACTTGCGGTGGTGCAGCGGCCTTGCGGGGCTGAACCGGCCGAGGATAGGTTCTTTTTTCGTTGATAGAAAAAACGAAATCTTCCGGCTTGGTCTTACGGGCGGTATTCTTGGCTGGCCTACGTGGCCTTTTCATCGGGGTGCATCCCTGCGTATAGCGACCGGCATGGTCGCGGTTAACCTAATTTCTCTGCCTGCGCTTTAACATGACTGATCGCGATGCTGAGACCATCAATCTGGCAAAAACGACCAAGATATTCCGCATAGTCTTTCGCTCGCACACTGGCAAGCTGGTAAATCAGAATTTCGCGCTCCCGCTCTAGTGCCGTCAAGACAGTTGCGGCGAGGCGAGGATGGTCCTGCGCGGTCGCGGTGACAACATCGCTATCCCCCACAGTCCGAAATGGCTTTTCAAATCGACTAATCGGATCGTTGGATGCCATTACTTCAGCGGTCCGTGATAGTTGCGCCGTGTGCGCGCGGCCTGTTCAAGACGACCTTCACCGCTACCAGTGCCAGCCTCCATCTTGACCTTGCCGCCACGGGCCTTGAACGAAACGACACCGCCACCAGTAGCGAAGGTAACCACTTTCGGGTGCATTTTCATTCCCGGTCGCTTCATGTCGTCGGTGTCGGTTTTCGCCTTATCGTGCTCAATCGGGGTGCCAACCTTCATCCCAACGGACTTCACAGCACCGCCCTTGGCGCGCATCGGCATGTCGGGAGGCGGCATGCCTGCACCAGCGAGGCCGGGCGGCTTCATGCCCATGGGTGGACCACCCGGAGGTGGCATTGCGCCCAGCGGCGGCCCAGCCATGGGCGGCGGTGGAAGCGGCATCGGAGGGGCGGCGGGAGGTTGCGGCGGTCCACCGGTAATCACGTTGACAACGGTTGTGGCTTTCTTGGTGCGACCACCTTTGGCGCGGGCCATCGGCTCATCGTCCATTACGGCACCGCCAGAGGCGCGTTGCTTCGTCGGATTGGCAGAAAGTCCCTTGTGGGTGACGCCACCACCCGAATAGCCGCTGGTCAGTCCGGCGACGCGAGATCGCTCAACGTTTGACTGCCGGAATTTATTGAAGGGATGCGCCATAAAACTAGCCTTTCAGTCTCGGGGGAGACGACGCCTTTGGGTTCCCCAATTCCCAAAGGTCGCAAACCTTTCCATATCCAATGTGGCCGTCTACCTTAGTGCAGCGGTTATCCTTTAATCGGACGAATCTGCATGATTTGCAAAATCTGACCTGATCGTGGCATGCGCTGCGATAATTGGCCTCTGATTTCTTCAATTAAGTCTCTCCCGGCGCGGGCGGCGGTCTGCTGGCAAATTCTGTACACCGTTTCGGACTTAGCTTCAACTAGGCTTGTTCAACGTGAAACAAATCCATGATGTCGTCTCCATGTAGCGCATGTCAACCTCCGTTAGCGGACGTCCCAAGCGCCGCTCCATGTCGGCGCAGCAGAGAACCCCCGCACCGCCCGTCTCCGTCGTGATGCTGAGCCACACCTCGTCGCGGAGCATCAGGGGATATTCCTTCAAACCCCGCGCGCCTGTGTCCCGCTTGCAGTCCATACAGCGGATGCGGCTAAGCTGCGAACCGTCAATGACGCCCAAAGATATCTGTCTCATGTGTCATTTCTTGCCTTTCGGCTTCTTCGTTCCCGCAGGCTTTGGCGGATGTAATGCCGTATGGGTCTGCGTATCGGCTTGCTGCTGTGCGACACCAAGCTTTGCACCCTCCAGACCAAGTTTCTGCTGGTCAATGCCGGTCTGGTGGGCGTGCTCGGCACCCGCGAGTGAGGTTTCCGTCGCATGTTGACGTTCGGCTAGATCGGCATGACGATGGCCTAGCTGCACCTTACCGTGCTCGACGCCAAGCTTGGCGCGGTCAATGAAGGCGTCGTGGGCGGTTTTCTCTGCTTCCACGGAATCCTTCTGTACCTCACGGGCGTGATCGGCAAGACCAAGCTCGTGGTCACGGCTAGCATCCTCGCGGTCGCCGGAATGCGTCACGAGGCTCTTGGCCAGATCAATTTCCTTGCCTTTGATCGAAGCGTCTGCCTTGAGTTGTTCGGCATGCGGCTTGGTCTGCGCCTCAATAAGATCGACCTCGTTCTTCTTCATGTCGACGACGTTCTTCTGCGCCTTGTTTTGGGCTTCCAGCATCTTGGCGTCTGCCGTCACCTTATCGGGTGAATTCGGATCAGGCGGGGCAGGCTGCTTCATGAGACCGATAGGTTCTTCACGCAATGCCGCCAGAATGCGACGCATGACCTCGAATGGATCAAGCGTTGCCTTGCCGAGATCGGTAGCGGCCAATTCGGCAAGGCCCGTGGCGCGCATCAGGCGGTGAATGTGGCTCGGGACGTTAGGATCAGATTTTGGCACCAGCGAATGTTTGTCGAGTGCCTGCATCAGGAGATCGGTAGTCCAAACGCCTTTGGCCTCCTTGTTGCCCTTCCAGAACGATTCCGGGTTTTCGCGGAATAGATCGACGATAAGGCTTAATTCTTCATCCATGGCACGATGCTGGCCCTTGTGGGCCGCTGCCATCACTTTGGTGGCTTGCTCGATATGGGCCAACATGGTGCCAACCGGCACGTTCTGCATGCCCTCTCCGACCGGAATATCCGGCGCACCGCCCACTTCCTTGGCCTGCTGCGTAATCTTGTCGACAAGCCCCATCAAGCCGGGCAGCACATCCTTGTAGGGCAGCGCCATAACCACTTCTGAGAGCGGACGGCCACCGGTCTCAACCCCCGTCCCGGTCCCGGGCGAAAGACGGAAATCCGAGGTATTCTGGCGTCCGGCCAGCTTATCCATGATGAATGCTGGGAACGATGCAAACATGCCGGTATCAAGCGAAATGCGCCACGCTGCCGTCATCGCGGCGGTGGAATTGCCGAGGATGCCCGCCAGACCGGTGCCGTAAAAGCCGGGACCCGGCACATAGGGATATTTCACATACATCCGCTTGCGGTTGCAGTCCTCGTCCTCGGGCTTCCAATCGCGGCGCACGGATAGAATCGCGTGAGTATCCTTGTCCATGGTGACTAGATACGGGAGTGGCACGCCAGCATCGCGATATGCGGCCGGCGCGAACTGCGGCAGGTCCAACTCACACTGTATTTCCCATAGCGTGTAGGGCTGATCCTCCGGTCGAGACTTGTTCGGCGCAACGCCTTGTGTCGCTGCGATCTCCTCCGCTACGGGGTTGCTGTCACCAGTTGGTGGCGTTAGCGCTACGTCCCGATAGATTTTCTTCATCTGGTAGCGCTTCATCACCGACTGGCGCATCGGGATGACGTGGGTGATTCGTTCGCAGGAAATCAGGTCTTTGGTGGCGTCGGAAACGATCAGGTTTTCTGGGCTCACGGCTTCCGAGCATGGTCGCCTCTTTAGTGGATGGGTGTAGACTTTCTTGAAACCGGAACCGCCGAAATAGCAGCCCCATAGCAGCATATGCGAGGTTTCTGGGCCGAACTCAGTCGCCGTCGTGGTCAGGAAATAGTTCATATCGCGCTGGAATGCCTCTGCCAGCGTATCGTCATCTTGTCCGGGCAGCGGGTTGTAGTTGGCGATCTTGCATGGCCCTTCGGCTGGCAGCAATTCTGCCTGCGCGTTGGCCCAGCCCCGCAACATGGCGTCTAGCAGCAGCGGGTTGGTGACGACCGATTGCCCATCTACCGCACTTGATCCGTCGCCGGCACGAGGGTCTTCACTCTTCAGGCCCAACAGCGCCATGCGTTCGGCGCGATCCGATAGCCATTCCGACCGTGACGAATCATCGGCGCTCACTGCCTCGAATAGTTCTTCGGCAATTACCGAAAGGGGGCCGTCGCCGATCTTGTCGGCTATGTTATGGTAGAATTTGGCAGGGTCTTTGTTGTCTTCGTCGGGGCTGGCCTGCGGATGAAGTTGCACCACCACACCGCCGCCGGGTTGGTCAATGACCACTGACCCATCTGGCTCAGTGCGGACGGAATTGTCGTCCTCCTCGACCACAACGCGGATATCGTCGTCTAATGCTGGTGCCGATCCTGCCACAATGGTGCCCTCGGGGTTGCTGGCACCGTCATATCACAAATTTACCGTGTGGCGAGTTTTTCAACATCCCGTACAGATAGATGGCGGTGCCGAAGGATACGGCGGAAGCGGATCAACCTGCGATTCAGTAGTGTGGGAGACGAAACCCGCCACCGCCAGCAACCATCTGCACGAGCCATAGAATGGCGATCAAGGCGACAATAACCCATAACAATTGGATTACCTTGGGAGGGATCGGAAGGCCGATAACATCACGCAAAACCCAAATCACAAGATAAATTACGATTGCGAGCAGGCAGAGATAGATCAGGAACGTGATTACTGAGGCGAGCATGGTGCAGCCCTCTGTGAACGATGACAATGCGGTGCGGAACTTTTAGTTCCTCTGGCATTTCATCCGCAGCCGCTCAATTTCATCTTTGGCCTCTTGCAGCAGTGCCGACATCTTCGGACCCCAATTGTTGCTATCCCAATCCGGCGGAAACGGGTCGCCGATCTTTAGTGCCAACAACTCATCCAGTTTTTCGATGATATCTCGGTCGTCGCTCATCGGTGCAACACACTGCGCCCACCACCAACATGCGGCGATGTCCGGTCAAGAATGGTGCGCTTGGCAACGTCAAGACCAAGATTGAGGCGGGGCGCGTCGGCACCCGCGATGGCAATACCGAAGTCCAGCGGACCGCAAGCGACAAGTAGACACGCGCTGACCTCGCCGTTCTCGGCACTCGCCAGCGCGTCCTTCAAGAGTTTGATGCATTCGATTTGGGCGGGCGAAAAGGTCGGCTCGCCGTCAGGCTTGATGATTGTCGGTTTGGGCACGACTATCCTTTCCTAGAAATGCTGCATCCACATAGCGCAGTGGATATTTTTCGTTAACATAGGCTCGGTGGGCAGCCAATTCCCGCATGGTCACCGGAATTATTGCGCCGGGATTGAGGCCGTGTATCTCGACTTTCGTGAGAACGTTGGCCAAGTCCTCATCGGACCAACCGCGCCACCAATTCCGCAACGCGCTCATTATTTCGCCGCCGCTTTGCTCGAAATCCGCGCCTGTTCAGCCGCCTGCAGTTGAGCGTTGAGCCGCTGAATCAACGGGTCCGCGATACGCTTGGGAAGCTCGTTGAGCGCTTGCGATACGACCTGCAGGTCGTTAGGGTCCAATTCCAGATAGAATTTCTGAGGCGGTAGGGGCGCTGGGGCGGCTTGCTCTGGCGTAGGCGGGGCTGGCACGGGTGTCTGCGCGAACGCACCAGTGGCCACGAGAAGGGCGATAGCGGCTATTCTGAGCTTCATGCTGGATTCCTTCGTTCTATGGCGCGCTGGCTGCGCTTTCTGCTTGTGTTGCTCGGTTCTAGGCTATCCGGTCTCACCGTGACAATTGCGTTGTTGCAAATCTCGAAACGAACGCCCTCCGCACGAACGCATACCGCCCCGATGGCAGCGGGGCCAGCACATATCGTTTCCATGTGCTGTCTTACTATATCGATATTGAGTCCCATCGCGCGTTCTAGATATCGAATCAATGCATGATCGGTCACCCGCAATGCATCTCGTTTCGGAATTACTGACATGCCGCGATCATACTCACAACATATTCAATGTCAACCGATTGTTGACCTTAAAAGTGCGCGCTGTCATCGTAGGCGAATGGGTTTATCGGCTGGTTTTCGTCGCCATCGGCAAATACGACAACGTCGCCATCCGCTATTTCATCCGCAGCCCTACGATCCCAAAACCTATGGACAAAATCTGGCTTGCCGAATGCCTTAACCGCACTCCAATAGCGGTCATCCTTGAAACCGACGAAATGAATTGTCTCTGCCGCTTCGGCGTATTTGGTGCCGTCAGTTGCCGACCGCCACGCGGATTTCGTCAGCCGAATGGTGCCATCGGCTTCGATCCTGATAACGCCACGAGCCTGCAATTTTTCTAAAGCACTCACTTATGCCGCCTTCCCCGCCGTCCCCGGATAAAGCTTCCTTGCCCGCCCCTTCGGCTTGGCAGCCTCAACAAGGTCTTGGCGGATTTCACTGTCGTTGCGCAACAGCCCTATATCCCGCAGGTGCTTGATGCCCTGCGTCATGGCGTCGGTTAAATCGTCGTGGGCACCTTTGGGAAATATCGCCATCTCGTCAACCAGATCAGCGCCCCACTGCCGCAGAGGCCATGGGATATAAACCATTTCCTGCGAAAATGTCGGCTGCACCGATTGAGCGCGTGCCCATTTGTCGCCCTTCGGTTCTACCAGCTGCACCGCCCAGCCAGCATGCGGATGTGAATTTGCAAGCGATTGCGCGGCGGATATTCCGCTGGCCTTGTTCTCAATCAACAGCCGATCCACTTTGCGACGGGTGCATGTATCGACCAACCACTCCACGAGGCCCCATCCTTTGCGCTGGCGCTCCAAAAACGCCATTCCCTTCTCGCCGGGTTGCGGCAATATCACTGGTCCAGAGAACTTTAGCTGCCTGCGCCATGCCTCAATCACCATGACGCGATTAAAGCCGTTCTCGTTCTCGAAAATGCCAAGCACCACACTCGCGCTAGGATCGCTATTCTCCTTCTGGCCAAATGCCGAATCGCACGACGCCACAATGTAAGTAAACACTGGAAATTTGCCGTCCGGTGGCTGCCATTGTTGCCACCACTCGCGTTCGAAGATCGCCCCTCCGCGTACCTCTGGCGTTTGCTGATACTGAGAGTGCCACCCAAATGGCCCGACATCCTTTTTCATGCCGGGGATGATTCGAGCGGGGAAGCGTTCCTCCCATGCTAGTTCACCTTCGCAGTCCTGCGCGCGAGGACGCCAGCGCGGATCAATCCACCCTATATCGGTGGCGAATGGCTCACCGTCATCGTCGGCCTGCCAGACATATTCCATCGGTATCAGCAGATGGCACCACCCATCCATCTTACCGATGATCTCCCCCGCCACATCCTCCTCGTTGACGCGCTGCATAATGACGATCTTAGCGTCGGTCTCCATGTTATTGAGGCGCGAGGACAGAGATTCCCGGAACCAACGGATTGTCTCCTGCCGCACCAGTTTCGATTCGGACTCCTTGACGTTGTGCGGGTCGTCGATAATGGCGCGGTTACCGCGCTCGCCAGTGCCGACACCACCTACAGACGTTGCCAGCTTCCAGCCATGCTTCCAATTCGATACTTTCACCTCGCCGGTCTTGCGCACATTGACGACGGTGCCATACATCGCTTGATATTCGGACGAAGTGATTAGGTCTTTGAACCTGCCGTTATCGCGCTCAGTCAGGGACGAGGAATAGCTGAACGTCACATAGCGCAGGTGGGGCTTCTCCATCGCCCCCCATTCCCATGCTGGCCAAAACACATTGGTCAGCAGCGATTTCATGAATCCGGGCGGGACATTAATCAGGAGGTTGGTGATCTCGCCAAAGGTGACGGCCTCAAGGTGCTCGCAAACGGCCTCCAGAGCCCACCCATCAACGAATTTTGTCCCAGGCTCCAATATCGGCCAAAAGTAGCGGACGAACTCCAAGAGCCCGCCGCGCCATACGCCATGTTCGTCGCGATGGCCGCGCTGTTTCTGCAGAGCCTTGGCTTGGCGGCGGCGCTTCTCTGCCATCAAGCCGGCGAAGCGCTCGATTTCAGCCCTTTGGAGTGGCTTGTTCATCGCACTCTGCAATCGTGGTGCGTGGATCGCGAGGATTTCCCAAACCCATCAGAAGGGCCTCGCGAAGAAAAGCGTCCAAATCACCATCTATCGTTGAATCAAACTGCCGCGTGACCCCAGTGCGCAAATCCTTCACATAACCCGCGTCCTGTACATAACTTCTAATTTGATGCCCAAATCCGTTATTCTCGCGGACAGGTGGCACGAAGGTCTTATTTATCTGACGCATGGACAGATATTCACCCGCCGGCATTTGCGGGCTCCTCAATCACTGGTACATCTCGCCATTCGAAAAGGGGTTCGTTAGGGCCTACCCACATTGAGCCAGCGTCGTTCCACTTCTGCTGGAGAACCCTATGAAGGCCGAGCGCATTAATATCTCGAAAAGCATCAGGATTTTGTCGAAGGACGAAGCGCAATTCAGGTGTAGGCCTTAGCGGCATCGCTATCTCCTCAAAGCAGCGGCTCGCTGCAAGACGGAACCTACATGACAAAACCCCGCAGGCGCAAGCCCACGGGGTTCTGGTCGCATAAAATAGATCAGGTCTGGGACGATTGGCCGGCAGAGCCTTGCTCGGGGTTGGCACTGGGGTCTGCGATGCTGGCTTTGATGTCCTTGGCGCTCGGGCCATCCGAAATGGCACCAGCCGAGGCCGCCACCGTGTTGGCCGTAATCGCGGCGTCGACCTTATCGGCTTCTGTCTTGACCTCGTCGAACACAGCATCGATTCGCATCTGCTGCGAGGGGGTGAGGCCAGAGCCGATGGCGTCCAGCACTTTCTGGTGCAGATCGGCGGTGAGCGCAATAAGCGAATCGACGCGCGTGTTCTGGGCTTCCACAAGGTCCAGCGTTTCTTCCAACGTATGCATGATCTTCTCCAGTTTGCGGTTGGTGGCTGCTTCAGCTTCATGAATCGCCCGAACTATAGCAGCGTTTTGTTCGTGCGTATTGCCTTTGATGATATCGTGAACTTGTTCCATGAACTCCGGTTGTGGCTGGAGGTTCCTTGGCGGTCTCATGCTGCGGCGGAATAGGTTCATTCGGAAGCCTTTTCGCGGATGATGGTTCGCAACCTTTCCTTGTTATTCTCCGTCATGGTCCACCCCACACCTCGCACTGCTTCGACCGAAACTCCTAGATGGTGCAATTTTTTACGCATGCGCGATAACTGGACATCCAGATTTTGGTCCTGAGGTTGATCGCACTCCGAGCGCACACCAAAGATTCCAGTATAGGCTTCCTGCCGCCTCACCAGCTTGCGGGTGAAAAGCATGCCCAAAAATGCAGTCTGTGTCGGCGTAAACCCTAATCGCCAGATTCCGTTATCGGCTGAAAGGCCGAGCAACGATTCTAGTTCTTCGACCCGGTCACGTAGTATTTGCAACTCATTTGCCTTACTGGCAAAATAACGGAGATTGTCAACTGCCATTCCCGCTGTCATCCCGTACACCATTTGAACGCCCACAGCGCCAATATAATCAGCGTCGTGCTGGCAATAACGCGGGCGGCGGGAGGTATTTGCTTGGGGAGGGTCATTTGGGCTTGTCCGCCTTACAAACATCATCAGGCAGAACGACATAAAGATCAATTCCAGCCATCTCTAATACCAGCCCTCGGGTTACGATATTGTCAGCAACGAACCCAGCCGGGGGCTCCGGTGGCCATTTGGCGTAAATCCGCTCCATAGACTGCTTCAAAGTCTCCGCTGGGAACCGAACCAACGCTCGATAATGATCCCGATTGCGCATGGACTGCTCTACCGCAAAGCAATATCCCTTTCGCCATTCGTCGCTCATATTGCCAAACATTTGCTGTGCCGACACTGGCGTAAGCAACAGAAACAAGATTGCGATGGTTCTCACTTCTCAGCCTCCCGCTTCTCGGCTTGACGGCGACGATAGCCGCGCATGTATTCTTTCTGGTAGGCGTTGCGGTCGAATTTAGGCTTCAAGCCCTCTGCCGTTACCGTGACTAACCTACGTTCCAGCTCAGAGCATACCATCATGACATCGCCGTTCCGTGGCATCGCGCGGCGCACCCTCGCAATCGTCTGAATAATCTCCTCCATCTCGTTAGAGTGCCACACTAACGAGTGTTAGACAAGCGTTAGAATTTATTCCGCCGCCTCTGCCTTCTTGGTCAAATGCTCCAGCATCTTCAGCGCAGGAGCCGGCAAGCCCAACTCTTGGGCGATCTCAACGATCTTGGCATCAAGTTCCTCATCGGCCATTCGGGAGAAATCCCCCGGATTGCCAAGCTCCGTCCTGTCAATAAACATGCCGCGAGTTCGACCCAATAACTCCAGCCCCTTATTGGCCGATACCCGGTCCGGGCGGTAATGCCCGGTTGGCTGTCCGTTCCGATCATACACAGGATCGCCCCGCAGGGCCGCCAGCGTATTGTGCTTCAAGTGGCGGATAACCCACGCCTCATCAACCGTAGCGTCCTCTATGAACTTCCTAGCCGCATCACGCTTCTCTCGCTCGCGCTCCGCAACAATCTCGTGGACTCTGGCCTTTATAGCTGGCTTCTGAAAGAACTTGTTGGCGGCAGGCTGGGTTCCCTTATAGCCAGCCTGCAAATAGGCGTCGTGCTGATGCGCCCCACCGGCTAGGGCGAGGGCTGCTATCTCCCATTTGGGGTCCGGTAAAGGGGCCATCCGCCATCAATAACCGCTACGCCCATCCACCCGCAACGCCAATTTGCGCAGCCAACGGGCGAATAGGGTGCGGATCGGGCCATAATTTGGATATCCGTCCATTCCACCGAACAAGAGTATCTCGTGATAGGCGGCTTGGTTCTCCCGAGGCGAATTAGCGTTCCAATAGGCGTCTAGCGCTTCGGAAAGGTTTCCGACATGAGATATAACCTTGCGGTCGGTCATTTTGGACGTTTCCGTCAGAGATTATGGGGGATTCTAGCCTTGTCGAGGGCGGCAATGATGGTCTTGCGGGCCTTCTCAACTTGCGGATTAGAAATTGAGACAAAGATGGTTGTTTTGCTGCGGTTGGACTTGGGTGGCACCGGAACGACATCGTCAATCTCCGGTAATTGGATGTTATCGAGCCCAAGAGGTTCCAGATCGAATTTTACATCGCGTAATGCCGCAATTTCGCTGTCGACCACATCGGGCATCCACTGCGATTGCGTCGCCGACCAATTGTCAAAAATGCGATAGGCGCGCTTTTGCTCTTCCGTCCATCCCTCTGCCGTAATGGTGGGGCCGGAAATTAAGCCCTCCTCCATAGCGGCTTGAGTGATTCCATGCCCTGCGATAATTTCGCTTTTGGTGTCAATCAGAATTGGCTTGGGAAATCCGAATTGTCGCAAGCTTGCTCGCAGAAATGCGATCTGCTCTGGCGGGTGATGCCGAGAGTTGGTCTTGGAAGGCGTAAGATCGGCCAGCCTACGCGAGACAATCTTATCTGCCTGCCACGGTACAATAGCAATGTCAGCGCTTTTTTTGGGCACTTGTCGGTCTCCCTGCGGATGGCGGAATTGGTGGAGGTCCTTCGCGCCGCATGTTCTCAATCATACCAACAAGCGCGCTACCGTCCATAGGCGCACCCACCCCACCAATCCCGAAGAAATGGTCTGCGTCAATTTGCATTGTACGGACGTATTCCATGCCGCCAACTACCCATAACAACTCCACCTTGACACTGGTGGGCCATGCCCGGTCTGGCTCATGTTGAACTGAACGAGATAAGTCTGAAATTGGGCCGTCAATCATGATTTCCCCTCCCCGGCAGTAGAGGAGGGCGGCGGGGCAGACAAGCGGTCTAGCCGCTCGATGTCAGCAACGATAAGCGCGCCGGATATTACTAGGTTGTGGCGTTGATCCTTAGGCTTCCACCGCCTCAGCGACCAGCGCCAGAAAGCAGTAGGGTAAACCTGTATCTTGCCGCCGTTTCGGCTGCGAGGGTCGTCAATAAGCGCCGTCTGGTCGCCTAGCGCGTACACGGCTGCGGCGGCAGCCAACGAGCCATCGGAATGGGCATCGTCGTGCGCTACATCGAAACCCTTCACCTCAACCTGACGCTTACGCTCAGCAATTATGTCCAAAACGGCTTTCGGCACCACAACCTGATCGGATAGCGCTGCGGTGAGGGCCGCACGGGTCATGATCTCAGCTAGCTGTTCGGCAATATTCTTTCCGGTCGCGCGCTCAAATTCAGCATTGAGGGCTCGTCTGGCTAACGCTATTGCATTTTCGCTGATCATATGATGAGAGCCTTCTCAGGATGGCCTTTGTGAAATTCCATCAGTACGCGCCCGAGTTGACCGGGCAGCATCTTGCCGTTGCCGTCGAAAGCGCCCGGAACGAGTTTGCGAAACTCAGCCGTCTGCCACGCCTTACCCATCTGCCACTTACATTCTGTTATGCTCTTGATCGTTATGGCGCCGCCCCGGTGCCAAGTCGCATCATGCGGGCAGCCCTCTGGAAGCTCTGGCGTGACCCACAACGGGTAGCCGTTTGGATCACCACAGATCGGGCAGGCAACGCGCGTCATCAGCGCTTCTCCGGTTGGGCGCGGGCGGATTCGAAATGCCCCTGGAGGTTCTCAGCAATCCATCGGTCGCCGTCATAAACGGCCGCGCCTTGCAGCACCAATGATTGAGCCCGAAGCGAACTAATATGGACAGTTATCTTCAGCGCTCCTCGCATTTGAAGATTTTGGAATGCAAGTTTATCTTCAAGGGTTAGCATTTCACCGTCTCCCCGCTCATCTGGCGCTCTGTGGTTGGGGTCATGGCTTTGTGCTTCGTGACTTTTGTGCTAGATTCTGGCCATGATTTTCCGCAGCTTCCGCTACAGGCTTGCCCCAACCACAGCGCAGGAAGCGACTTTCCGCCAATTCTCCAGCGTGTGCCGGCTCGTCTACAATTTGGCTTATGAGCAGCGCCGCGATTTCTGGCGGCAATATCTCCGTGAAACCGGCAAGCATATCAGTTTTGCATCGCAGTGCCGCGAGCTGACCACGCTCCGAGCGGAGTTTGATTGGATTGCGGCCGTTCCCGGCGTGACACAGGAACAGGCGTTGCGAGACCTTGATCGGGCCTATGGCGACTTCTTCAAGGGGTGCGCCGGCTTTCCGACCCCGCGCCGAAAGGGCGTCAACGAAAGCTTCCGGTTCAAGGGCCGCGAAGCCTCCATCAAGCGCTTGAATGCCAAGTGGTCCAGCGTGACGGTTCCCAAGATAGGTCCGGTCAAGTTCCGGCACACACGCGCCACCATCGGTGTGATCAAAACGGCGACCGTGAGCCTTGACGCGCTCGGCTGGCACATCTCGTTCGCCTGCGAGATTGACCACCTCGCGCCAACCAACAATCTGCCGAGCGTCGGCATTGACCGCGGCGTGGCTAATACCCTGACACTTTCGACGGGCGAGATGCTTTCTGTCCCGGCGAGCCTCAATGCGATTGATCGGCGCCATAGGCGAGCGCAGCAAATCCTCGCGCGGCGCAAGAAGGGCTCCAAGCGCCTCCTGCGACAGCTTAAGCGTTGCGCAAAGCTTTCCGCCAAGCGAGCCCGCATTCGCCGCGACTGGCACCACAGAGCCGCGCTGGGCATCGCAGAGCGGTTCGGAACGGTCGTCCTGGAGGATTTGAAGGTCGTAAATCTGACGGCGGCCGGCGCTGGCAAGCGCGGCCTCAACCGATCGATCTTGAACCAAGGCTGGTCCGCATTCGAAACCATCCTTGCCTACAAGCTGGAGGAGCGAGGCGGAACACTGGTCAAGGTGCCGGCCGCCTACACCTCGCAAACCTGTTCGGAATGCGGAACTATCGATAAGAGAAGCCGCGAGAGCCAAGCGCGCTTCAACTGCCTGCACTGCGGTTTCACGGCGCATGCCGACGTGAATGCCGCGATAAACATACGGCGGGGAAACACCCCGTTGCTGCGCGTGGAGGCTGGCACTGCGCCGGCCGTCGAAACGCGAACTGGATTGGACCGCAAGGTTCATGAAAATCATTCGGATTTGGCCGCGTGAGGGTGTCGATTCGTGCTGGCATCGGTTTGCGCTTCGCCTGCCGTAGTGAGGGTGTTAAGGTCTCCCCTGACGGGCTTAAAATGCAGATACTCGCATACGCATGCGAGTTCCTGTCCGACAAGACGGCAGCCCAATGGGCCGATCTCACCATCGTGCCTCATGTCGTGAGGGCACCGCCACGCTACCGGCTCTGCCGCTCCGGGGGCTGGTGGGGAGAGGCTGCGTACAGCTTGTAACGCGAACTCTTCTGGCACAGCAGGCCAAGAGTATCTATTATTCGGGAATTGATCCCTCCAAGCAGTTAGAACTTTAACAACCAAATCGCGTTCTTTTGAAAGAGCAAGAATCGCTCCATCGGCTGGCGGCACGTGAGAGGAGAGGGCGAAAACGTCTTTAGCCGCCAATCGGTATTCGGCTTTGTGTGTCTCGTCTTGCCATCTGGTCACCGATGAATTTGCAAAACGGTTCCACAAAAGAACTGCGGCTTCTTCAATTTCCGCCTCCCGCATCGCCGGCCTCGGCGCGGCCGGCGATGCGGCCAACAGCAATTTGTACGCTTTAGCGATACACTCCTTGCAGCCTTGATCGAACCACTGATAGTTTTGGTCTGCGCAAGAGCAGCCGAGATCACCACCCGCTTTGCAGATCGACCGCAAAGCATCACGCGGGCTTACCGCGCCCTCTGCGGCCTCACGGCTGGGAGTGCGAGCGTTCCACATTTTGACAGCCTTTTCTTGGCTCGTGGTCGTCTGGACGCGCGATTGGCATGTTTTACAGTGAACGACGTGCCCAATCCACGACACACTAAAGACAGCTTCGTTGCTCTGGTAGTAGTCCGCTTCTCCACCACAAAACGGACACGGCAGCAGCCCATCGTCCTGTCGGTCTGGTTGAGGTTCAACGAACTTCCCGCAGACGCCATAGGCCCCACCGCTGTAACTGTGATCGCGGCGCTTAATCCCACATGCCCCGCATTTGTCGTCCTGTCGGTCTGGTGTGGTCATGGCTTCACAGCCTTCCTAAATAAGAGCCGAAAATGATACAAAGGAGCAGATACAAAACAAATTCAGTGTCGGTCATTGCTTTGGCTCTCCCGTGGTGGAGGGAGCGGCCTTGAGGCGTTTGACGGCGGGTTTAAGATAGCCCTGCCTGATATTGTTGAGCATGTCACGAAGCCTCTTCGGCTCGCTGTCTGGAATCAGTCGCTCGGCATCCCAAGCGAGCCCGATTGCGAATTCGAGGACATTCTTCACACCTTCGATAATCGACCGATATTCCTCATCGGCTGGCTTGGCGGCGAGACGGTCGGATAGCTCGGTGAACTTTTTGAGGGCGCGACTTTCGGCCCATGTCTTGCCGCCGCCGTGCGTCGTATGCTCGCGACCGCCCTCATTGAAGCCCTCGTTAAAAGCACTTCGAATGAGAGACAGCATTTCCTCCCCGCCCGGTGTGACGGCTGCGGTCATATCGAAAAGACCTTTCCAGCCTGAAATGCCGCTGCTGCAAGACCTGTGGTGATCGCCACCTGCCAGAAGTCGAAGCCGAACAGATTTCCAATTGCGCCCAGAACAAACCCGACGACGACGCCAACAATCGGAATGCTGGCCCATGCTATCCAAATCAGAGTTTCCATCTCACTCCCCCTTTCCACTGGATGCGCGGCGACGGGGGCGATGCTTGCTGTGAATGACATTGACGCCCCGCTGTTTGTGCGTGGCAATCCATTTGGTGAAACGCAACAGAGCATCCAGTGCGGCATCCTGATCGCCTTGTGTCTCGGGTATCCCCGGAACGAACAGATCATCGTTGACGCGGCTGTGACGCGCGACGCCGCTGATAAAATCAGTCAGAGGCTTGCGTGGCCCTTCCGCGATTGGCAGAGCCTCGGGCGGGACTTCTGGACCAAAGGCGATGTGACCAGAGGCATAGCAAAAAGCGTGCATTTTATTCTCCCGATGTCTTTCCACTGGATGCGAGGTGAACCCGGCCGGCGGTGGTTGCGCGCCAACTTTTCATGCCTTGGCAGGAAGGCCAGAACTGGCGAAAAGTCCGATGCTCAATCAACGAACGCAACCGCAATTTAAACATTGCCCATTCGAACGAAAGGCCAGACAATCTAATAACGTCACGCTCGCAACGCAGCCCGTCGATCCGCTGAAAGCAATTTTCTGGCAGCGTGCAGAGCGCACCAAGCACGACGCTTTCAGCCTCCGTCAGCTTCACCTTACTGGCCATGAGTGGACCTCAGCGCGTCGTAAGATCGTTCGCAGGCAATCAGGGGACCAGTATCGGTCTTGTGCGTCAGCCCATTGCATGACCAAATGGCGCGACCGAAAAAACTATCGGCCTGCAACTCGCCATCGCAATTCGGATCGTCGCAAAGGATCGGCAGAAACCGGCCTTGTTCGTTTCGCGGAATCACTTTCACCTTACCCATGACTGTTCTCCGATGCGGCGCGGGCGAGGAGGGAAGCGGCGGTTAGTGCAAGCGCAGGGGTGTGCCCGTAATGAACTTGAGATTCAGAAATCGATGCGTAAAAGTACGGCTTGTCGCCATCGCTCTTGTCATGGGTTCTTGCCATAACCCATTCCATACCTTCCGGCACCGACGCCATCGCGGCGTCGAGTGATCTCGTGTAATCTGGCGGTGAGTCCCATGCAGCATGATCATCTGGATCGCGCCTATACCAAATCCCATAGTCGCTAAAGGTCGTCCACTCATCGCCGGGACGTTCTTCAAGCGCTTTGAAAATCAGGCCATCTGTTATCCTACACGGCCCCGTAAGCCCTTGGACGCGGGATGCTAGGTCTGTGAGGGTCATGCGGCGCGGTCCTTTGCTGTGATATTCGCGCGCTTCACGTCAAGTTCTTCGGCAGTAAAGCGGCATTTCATCTCTTCACGAGCCTTTTTCTCTTTTTTGTAGCAATCGGGGCCAACAGTCATGACCCGTTCGGGACGCATGAATACCGAAATCTGAAATCGCTTGGACTTGAGGGGCTTGCCGCACATCTCGCACTTGAGCATGACGCGTATCCGTTTTTCGTGAGCCAATGCGGCTCTGAATTTATATAGCGAGCCGGACGGGTAATGTCAACCGGATGTTTACGGATTGTACTGCTGAATGCGAAGCGGATTGAAATATCCCGCTGGCAAGTACGGCTGCAGATCGGCCTTGATGTAGTGCCGCTTGCCGAGTTTCTGCAGCTTTTCGATCATGCGAAGTGTGTAGCCATGCCAGTCCGTCGTCCGCGTAATCTCTTTGAGATAATTGGCGCGCCCAACCTTGTAGAGGTCAACGAATTCATGCGTGGCGTCGACGACGGCGAGGCTGGATTCGATGTCCAGCGTCGGTTCAAGGCTCACCCAAGTGAAAATGCCGCGATCATGGAATGCCCCGAGCGCGGTGAGCCGGTCGTCGGGCAGGGCGGCGTTACGTTCCCATTTCAGGGAGAATGCGTCGTCCAGCGTTGTCAACGTGGAGGCGAATGCATCCCGATCTGGACGGAATAGGTCCATGTCCCGCAGTGCCCGTGTTCCGCCCTTAGTGAGCGTGCAGAAGCCGAGGCCGTGATTCGCGAGGATGCGCAGTGAGTCGCGCGTCAACGTCGTGTCGCCGGGGTGATAAGGGTCAGTTGTGAATGACAACATGACCTGCTCAGTGATGTCGGCAGCCATATATTTCGAGGCATCGCGGCTCAGTTCATGCAAGAAGCTCTTGCGATCTACAGCGCCAGCGTCAAATTCTGGCCGATCTTGTCTCGTGACCAGCGGGACATAGCAATATGCGCAGCCGTGGCCACATCCGCGATAGGGGTTCGCAGCAAGCGGCGCATATTCGCCAGCCTGCCCTTTTGGCGCATAGATATGCGTGCAGCCCTTGATGGAAACGCCATCTGGATTTAGCATCATGCCCCAATCTTCTTCCGCACCTTGCGGCGGTTGTCGAATTGATCGGATGAGGGATCGGCACCAGTGGTGAAACTGATTTCGGCTTTGGGCTCGACGATAGGGCGGAAGCGGATAACGTCGTATCCGCCGTACGGATTCGGCAGTTCCGCAAGCGATATGATGGTTATGCCATCGCCATAGTCAGTTTCGGGTGGGGCAGGAAAGGGTGCCTGCGAGACGGTGTAGATGTTGCCTTGGACTGGCACGGGAACGTCATCGTCCCAATTGCCATATTTGGGGGTCGCGTTGATGCAAACCACTTTCTGCCCAACCCGGAACGTCATTGCATCCGCCCTCCGCTTTCGCCGCGCTCAAATGCCGCAACAATCGCAGCGCGAGCCTTGAAGCCCTCGAAATTATCATCTGCCCATGCGCGCGAGGATACGAAAGACCGATCCATCTGCACCAGCATGCGCTCTTTGCCTACCGGCATAAAGCCCAGAATATGAGCCCATGCGAATAATTCGCCGGATACCATGGCGGCATCGGTTTCGGATAGATCGAATTGCGCGATTACTTCCTGCAGAGCCGCGATACAGCGTTGGCCAGTGTCGGTGATCTGCATTTCGAGGAGTTCGGTTTCTGCGGTCATTGCTCAATCCCTCTGGCGCTTTCGTTCTGCTACTTTTAGCTGGCGCTCTTTCCAAGCCGCACGCTTTTGCGATATCCGAGTCTGCGCAATCTGACCATCATCACGGCCTAGGTACTCCAAGGTTTTTGAAAACTGCGCCTTCACTTCGGCGTGCATCTTGGTCCAATCAGGATTCGGGCATGGCATGGCCTTAAACCGCTCCGTCAATGCTTGTGAGACAATTGCCGCCGGATCGAAGCTGGGCCATTTTGCCAATTCATCGCGCGCCTCATCCATTTGATCGAACTTTCCTTCGAGATAGCAAGTCAAAATCCATTCGACCTTAGCCTCTGAAATCCCGACGCGTTGAGCAATATCTACCGTATCCAAGCCGCCAGCTTCCCAAGCCTCGTATATGGCAACGAGATGCGTATCGAACTCCTCATCGCTGATATCGCAGCCCATTATTCGCCATCCGCTGGCCATTCCGGCATATCTGTAAGATCGCCGCCAAGTTGCGCGCTCATCAGACGCCACTGATCTAACAACCAAGTCATCCGCGCAACCCGCTTCGGTATCGGCAGATCGCCGTTCTCAAACCGACGCGCGCGAGTTCGCAACGTGCCATCGCTTCCCTCGAATCCCAACTCGATCAGAAATCCTGCCGGATCATTGGGGCAGAACTTCTTTCGGATGGCGCGATATTGGGTGGAATCCATGATTATAGGTTCGCTTCGATGTAATCGGCGATCTCGGGGAACGACGAACCTTGGTCGTTCATGCCCATAAGCCTATTCATCGTCTGACCACCGACGATTTCTGCGATGGGCCAATAATCTCGGCTTTTGGAAACGCTGCGGCCGTCTCTTGCGATTGGAATTTTGGCAACACGGCAGAGCACGCCAAGGCAGCAATAAGCACCGGAAGCCCTCAGCACTATATGAGCCTGCTTAAATTTCCCCGACCGCAGCGCTGCGACCCAATCCGCTTTCAGTTTCGCGTCCATGTTTCCACCTCCATTGGCACCGGCCTATTGCACTCCACCTCAATCAGGATGGCCATTTCCTCAAAGCCTAAGCGCCGTAGAGCGGCTTTGAACGCATCCTCGCTACCATCCTGCCTGAAATCCTGACGAGCGCGCTCAGCAGCCTCCGTATGCGGTTCCGCGAATTGAAGCAATGTCACCGCCGCCTCCCGCCACCAACCAAATCAATGTAAAGTTCCCCGCTCGTTCCAATTACGAGTTGAAGCCTTTGGCGAGCGCCAATTGCCTTGACGCTCAGGTAATTTCCTTCGATGTTCTGCACCAATTCGATCTGGACCATGGATAGGGATTTAGACATGCCGTCACGGGTTGCGGTTCCGTCCCATAGATCAGCCGTGATGATATCTTCACCGCGCATCTTTTTCATCTCAGCCATGTGCGCTCCGTAAGGTCTGCCCAAAGGGGGTAGAGGTTTTCGTGGGTGATGGCGTTCATGGTCAGAGTGCACCACGCAGATGAAGATCGATAAGATCGGCGACATGCTCCGGTGTTACTTCTGAAAATTTGGGGCGAGCCGGATGGTACCTATCCGCGAAGATAAAAATTTTCCCTCGCGTTTTGTCGTCAACGATCCTGCCACTCTGATTGCTCAGTCGCCGACAAATGGCCTCTGCGCAAGAATTTGGCCTTGTGTAATCCCACACGAAATTCGACGGCCATTGCTGCGGATTTCGCAATAACGATGAAAGCTTCGTGAGGATTGTGGTATGTGTCATTTTCAGAACCTCGACCTTCGCACGCCCTCTTCGATGCGACCGAATGCTGTAATTGTGGAACTGGCGGGCCGATCATCCGGCAGGCCATGCGACCGCCGCCAGTCGTAACGCTCGCTCTGGGCGCGTGCCATGCACCATTCGGTGGCGCTGCGGAGATAACCGGGCGGAAAATCAGGGCCACCGTATTCGCGGGCGGCGCGGAGTTGAGCACGCTCGGCTACGGCAAGGTGGTCGATTTCGCCGGTGTCGGCGTGGATCATGGGTTGGTATGCCATGACTCAGGCCGCTGCTTTGGAGATAGCGGCGCGGACCTTATCCGCCCACTCAGATGTTCCGGGCTGTGGTCCCTCGATATCGATAAGCTCTCGGAGAAGGGCCAGCATATCCGGTGCAGCGGCGATCAGGCGAGCGTTGGCCTTGGCTGTTTCCTCACCTCCCCTCACATCACCAAAGCAGCCCGCGATAAGATTTGGCTTCCCGTCTTGAGCAATCGCGAAGGGCTGAAAGTAGCCATCCGCCATCGTCCGCCCTGCGGGCGTGTAGACCCAAGGTCCGGGGGTTGATTTAATAGTCATCGGGATTTTCTCCAGTTTCGTGAGCCACTGCGGCTCGGGTCAATATAGAGCACGGGCGGGGTGTCAACTGTCGGTTTACGGAATAATTTGATTTATTTCCGTTCCTCTCCCATTGTGCGGGTCATGCTGGGGTCCGATCTGCTGTGCTTTTGTTTTGGCTCATGGTAGAATCTCCGCATGCACCGAGGATTCCGCTACAAGCTCGCCCCGACCGATGAACAGGAAGCCGCGCTGCGCCAATTCGCTGGCGTGTGCCGACTGGTCTACAATCTCGGATTTGAGCAACGCCGTGACTTTTGGCGGCAACATCTGCGGCAGACCGGCAAGCACATCAGCTTTGCTTCGCAGTGCCGCGAGTTGACCAAGCTGCGTGCTGAATTCGATTGGATCGCAGCGGTGCCGTCCGTCGCGCAGGAACAGGCGTTGCGCGATCTGGATAGGGCGTATGGCGACTTCTTCAAAGGAAAGAAAGACTACCCGACGCTGCGGCGGAAGGGTTTGAATGAAAGTTTTCGCACTAAGGGTCGCGAGGTCACGGTCAATCGGCTCAATGCCAAATGGTCTGCTGTTCGCCTGCCCAAAATTGGATGGGTAAAGTTCCGTGATACGCGCGCCATAGTGGGCACGGTCAAGACGGCAACCGTGAGCCTTGACGCGCTCGGCTGGAACATTTCGTTCGCCTGCGAGATTGAGCACCAGGCACCGGCCAACAACCTGCCCAGCGTCGGCATTGACCGCGGCGTGGCGAACACGTTGTCGCTCTCGACCGGCGAGCATCTGTCCGTGCCGGCGAGCCTTGGCGCGATTGATCGGCGCCATCGGCGAGCGCAGCAAGTTCTCGCCCGCCGCGAGAAGGGGTCCAAGCGCCGTCTGCGCCAGCTCAGGCGTTGTGCTAAGCTTTCCGCCAAGCGAGCCCGCATCCGTCGAGACTGGCACCACAGGGCCGCGCTGGGCATCGCAGAGCGGTTCGGGACGGTCGTCATGGAGGATTTGAAGGTCGTCAACATGACGGCGGCCGGCCCCGGAAAGCGCGGCCTTAATCGGTCGATTGTAAATCAAGGCTGGTCCGCATTCGAAACCATCCTTGCCTACAAGCTGGAGGAGCGAGGCGGAACACTGGTCAAGGTGCCGGCCGCCTACACCTCGCAAACCTGTTCGGAATGCGGAACTATCGATAAGAGAAGCCGCGAGAGCCAAGCGCGCTTCAACTGCCTGCACTGCGGTTTCACGGCGCATGCCGACGTGAATGCCGCGATAAACATACGGCGGGGAAACACCCCGTTGCTGCGCGTGGAGGCTGGCACTGCGCCGGCCGTCGAAACGCGAACCGGTAATCACACGGCCAAAGCCGCGTGAGGATGTTGAAACCCCATTCCCGGATAGCGAATTTACGAACCGTGCCATTCTCTTACCGTCTCCCCTGATATGGGATTGCGAGGGATTACGCGGCTTTGTTGATTTCGATTTCGCCGGACGGCTGGATGACAGCGACGGCGTTTTCAAATCGCGGCTTGGCTTCCGTGGTAAAGCGCGCGTCCATTTCGCGCAGCACGTACACGGGGCAGCCCTTCTCGGCTGCAAGGCGCTTGAGGTCGTCGGCATCCGCCGTCAGGTCGAGATCGCCGAACCAGAACTTGCCGCCGTCGATTGTACAAAGATTGGCATTCCAAACGCACACATGTCCTTCCGGCCCGCGCTTGGTGCCGCTCATCATTCGGCCCGGTCGTTCGAAGTTGATTGGCATGGTCGTCGCTCCCATCCTGATCCGGGTGGATCGGTTCGTGTGAATTACTTGAGCTTCTGTGCTTCGATTTGCTGATCGAGCAGCGAGTTGAACCGTGTGCAGCCGCCATCGTGGAAATCTTCGCAGTGGCGTTCCCATGCGGCTTCTGCCGCGTTCTGTAGGCAGTTGTCGCAAAAGATTTCATCATTATCGTCGGGTGTGTTGTCGGTCAGGTCCGCGCACTTCTCGCAACGCGGCTTGCCAATCGCGCGACCGACTTCGATCAGGAATTGCTGCATTGGGCTAAGAGCGGGCATTGTGTGTTCCTCAATTTCCGCAGATGAAGTCGCAGCACGACTGATCGGGCTTGCAATAAGGGCGGTGGGGGTCACTCTCAGTTGGGCCGCCCTTCGCTGGCGGTAAATCGTCCATCGTGATATGCTGCGTCTCAACTTCCGCGACGCGTGCGCCATTGCAGGCTGGACAAACGCCGTGATCGATATCGTACGGGCCGCCGTCACTCCTGAGAATGCGACCCTCGGTCTGGCAAACTTCGCAGTTGATGAAGCGAGAGTTTGCCGCGTCGGTCACCATCTCCGTCACTCCCAATATTCCGATCCGGGGTGGATCGAGTGACGCTGTTGTGGCATATCGTTATGTGACCGTCAACCCCATGTTGACATTATGTTGGGATTTATTTTCTCGCCAATGGGCGGTTTTTAACCGATTGTTGGCCTTTTTGCGCTCCCGCAGCGCTGGTTTCACGTAATACCGAATCATGTCGTAATGGCGGTTCATCAATTGGGCGATGATCGTGTATGTAACGCGCTTGCTGCGCAGGAAAGCGGCTGCCCGGAAGCGTTGTTCCGACGCCCAAGGAGTGTTGTTGGCGTCCTGCAGCGTATGCATCAGAATGCCGTTGGCATCGCAGAATTCCTTCAGCCACGCTTGCGCTAACGCTTCATCGATTCGGTCTAGGGCGTAGCGGACGACGGCGGATTGATCGCGTTCTGAGAGGATGCGCATTTTCATAAAAAACCTGTCGGGCGATATGTCGCTGCTATATGTCTGCTCAACGGCAATGGAATCTTGGCAATCATGGCACTAGCGGCTTTGCGGGCCTTACCGCCAGAACTGCCACAATAAAATGCATCTTCATCATATCGCTTGGCGTCGGCTAAGCGCTGCATGCGGCGCTCACTCCACATGCGCGGGGCATTGTTGCCGGGAAGTTTTTGCCCCGATGCTTCCTTCATGTTTCTCTCGGCAGTTCCGTTGAATGCTCTGGCTTTATATCCATCTTTACCAAAATCAGACCAACTAAAACCTCCAACTTTTACCGCCTTAAATGCTATTGGCATCAATGCTGGCACGTCACCCCATAAATGGAAACTTCCGAATGCCCAACGACTACGCCCAACCCACGGGATAGCCCCGCGCACGTTCTCAACAACCATCGGGATATGGCGGCCAGCGGCGATGCTCGCCTCTTTCTGGATGCGAAAACATGCGTCAAATAACCTATTCAGATCGATAAGGGCCTCCCCTGTCGTATCCGCGCGAATTGCCGCCGCTTGGGCTTTCGCCAATTTCCACGGCATCGCCATATAGCTATATTTTTGGCACGGCGGCGAAGCCACGATCAGCGCGGCATCCTTGAATTGCGAACCATGTAAGGTCAGAACATCTTGGACAACCATTTGCGCTGGATACCGATGCCCGCCGTAAGCATGCCGCTCAATATCGAAACCGATCACGTTGTAGCCTTCGGCTAAGCCACCTTCGGCCCATCCACCTAATCCGCAAAACAAATCGACCATGAGGGGGTTACTGGACAATTTCCGTCCCCTCAATCTTGCCTGTCAGCGTCAATTCGTAATGGTGATTAGCGCATAGGATACGAAATAGCGCCAAATTTTCCCGAGTAAATTTCAGCGTGCGCGGATGCCGGAACGGCTCGCCCCGACACGTCGGGATATAATCGACATGCAGCCAATGGGGGTTGCTCACACCACAGACTACGCACGCACCCCCAAGCAATTCGAGAATGCGCCGGCGCTCCGAACGGGCCTGCTCTTTCCAAACATCAGGGTTTTTCTTTACCCGAGTGGTTCTGTGGACAATCAGCCTATCTGGATGCAGCCTATTCCAGACGCCAATACCCTTGGTATAGGCTCTCTTGGAACATGTCCGAGAGCAGTATCGCCGATTGGCGTCGTGACGATTTGAGCAGACAAACTCCGTTTCGCAGACCTTGCATTTTCTATCGAATGGGAATTTAGCGCGGCCGTATCTGACCCTCTGCGCACACTTGGTCGAACAAAATTTCTTGTCAGGTCTGCAATTCCCCAAAGGGATTTCGCAATGCCCGCAGAAAAGATCAATTGCTAAAGGTTCACTCTGCATAATCCACCGAAACGTATTTCCCGAGATGCACCTTGAAGTCGAGGTTTAGCTTGCAGGGATAGCCCAATTCTTCAAACCGCGCCTTGCGGTGATAGAACGAGGCTTCGGTTTTGCGCTCGCCCTTTTCGAACATCTTGGGGCGGTGGATGACGAAACCTTGGTCCACCATGTTGTCGAAATTCTTGCTGCCGTTGATATCTTCCAGCATCGGCGGCTGGCCACGGCGCTGACCATCCATCTTGGCCGGATGCGCTAAAATTTGGACGTGGCAGTTCATATCGATTGCGAACGTGTGAAGCGTCCGCAGGCAGCGCCCGATATAGTCCGTTTCACTTTCGCCTTGCGCTCTTGACCCCTCTAGCCGATTCCACGGGTCAATCTGCAGGATACGCGCCCCATGCCGGACGACTGCCACCTCTGCCATATCGAGAAACCACCCCAAATCCGGGCGGCTATCTGGATGCACCAAAAACAAATAGCGTTCATTGATCCACTTATCGGCATCTGCCCGCTCCGAATCATCCATATCGCGCTCTAACCGACCACTGAGCAGCGTTCGGATTTGCCGGCGGATATGAGGTTTGGGTCGCGTCTCGAATGACGCACCGCAAAACGGGACATCGTATTTTCGAACAATGTTGAAGAAAATCTGGTTCCACAGATGGGTTTTCCCCATTCCGGGATGGCCCGTAACGACGCTGAGCGTGCGCGGGGCCAAAAGCACTTTCCTCTCCCACTCGGGAAACCCCGGCTCCCACAACACCATCGGGGCGGGCTCAGGAAGCTCACTGAGGCGGTAAATCCCGTTGACCGGCCATGGGAGGCTCCCGTCGCGAACTAACTCGCGTAGCGCCTCCGCACCGTCTTTAATCAGCATGTCGTTGGCGTCTTTGATTCCCTCCGGCCATTCGATGAACCAGAAGCGGGCCGCGCCCAACAATTTTACCATGTCCTCGCGCAAGATGTGGCCCGCCCCGTCGCCATCGCCGCACCATACGAATTTCTTGACCCGCGATAACCCATCTTCAAGCGCTTCCTCAACGTAGGCATATCCGGCGAGTTCTTTTGGGTCGCCAACGGTTGGCTTATCTTTCGCGCCATGCGCCGATAGAACCTGATTCGCTGGTATTCCTGCCTCAACGAGCGCGCAGGCATCAAGTTGGCCCTCCACGATAAAGACCGTATCGGATTTCGCCTGCAGCACCGGTTCCAAATTCCAGAATGAGCGCTTAAATCCTTTTCCTGATGTGAACCCCTTTTCTGGAAACGCGCGGGCCATCCAACCATCGGCGTATCCGAAGAATATCGCAGGACATTTTTTTCCAAGATCACCGAAATACGTCGTACCGCTGGCGACGTTTAGCTGACCCAAAGTCGCCACGCTCAACCCGCGTTCCTTTAGCCACTTGAGAGCCGGCGGGCTGATTTTTCCCAATTCGCCATCCGAACGGGTCGCCACAATGGAAGCATTTTCCCGTAAAGCCGTCATGCTCAACTTTCAATTTTAGGCAATGCCTGTTTTTCTTTTTCCGTAAATGCGAGCAGTGCGGACACGTCGTGGAATTCTCACCAAGCTTTAGCCGCCGCGTATCGAAACCGGCTTCTCGCAAGGCTTTTTCGACGCTATCATCCATCGGCCAGAGTTCCTCAATCGCAGCCGCGACCGATAGACCCGCTATCTCGGCCATCAACGAATTGCTTCCACGGTCTCCATCCTTTGGGACAATGGAATCCCCATTCCCTTATGACAGGGCCGGTGATGAACAGCGACCAGCAAGGCCCATCCGTAAGCTCAATCCGATGGGCATAGGCCGCCCTGCGGAATTTGATATCGCCAGCCACATATTCCTTTTTTCGATTTACTCCGCCAGCAGCTATTGTGTGTTCGGTATATTTCCCCTGAAGCAGGATTGAGCAATTCAGCCACGGATGATCGTGGAGCGCTCTATCTTCGTCCGATCTCAAAAATCGGTGGAGATAGACGTTGAAGATTTTATTGCGTGGAATAATCCACCACCGCAGCATGTAAGGCTCCGCACCACCGATAATAAAATCAGGTTTCCGCGAGGCCGCTATTTTCTCAAACCACCGCATTTTGTTACCACCAATCATCGCCATACCCCAATTGCTGAGCCGCACCCATTTCCTCTTTCTCGCCACCGCGAATCACAGCGCCGATATACTCGCGGGGGTTTTGCTTGGTGGAGGCTAGTTCTATTGCAGCGCGAGCAAGCGGGACGTTCTGGTTTTTCGCCTTGAGCAGCTTCACGATAAGGCCGCCGCCCGTAGCCCCGAGCACTTGCTTGCCACGGGTGAATAGTTCGGCTTCGGGGGTCGCTGTTTCGCCCATCACAGCACCTCGCCAGCTTCAAGCCGAGAGATCGTCGCGCGAAGTTGCTCCGATTGCAGTGCAGCGACACGCTCATCCGTTAGGCTCTGCTCTAACTTGCGGCGGGCAACCTCTAACTGCTTCTTCTGACTTCGAACCGCGCCTTTGCGCAAATAGAAATTGCCGCGCGGCGAATTGGAATGGTTTAGTTCATAATTATCGGCATTGGGGTCGCGGTAACTCCAGCGGAAAATGTCACCCTCGCGGAAATCCCCGTCGTGATCGTTCAATGAGCCTACCGATAGATCAGGATGATCTCCGATCATGATGATTCTCCGGGCGGTGCGGGTGGCGGCTTAAAGCCAAGAATATCGAGGTATATCCGGCTCAGCTTGTCATACGCGGCGGCGCGACCGCGTAACTTCACGCCTCCATCGGAGTCCTTTTCGAGCATGCGCGCAACGGCCCCTTCGCCGCCACCGGTAGGATGCTCAAGGTCGGCGCGGTAAACCTTTTCGCTCAGGTCCCGAATAAATTCGGGGTTCCAAGTCGGTACTTTGATCTTCTCTTTCGTATCCATCTTACTACCTTTCTAAGTGTCTGACCGATAGAGGGGAAGGGTTCTAAAATCCGTCGTATCCCAATGACCTTTGCCCATGTTGCATAGGTCACAGAGCACTTGCAGATTGGTTTTCTCCAAACGCAAATGCCAGTTGTGACGAAGGGGTTTTATGTGATCGACAACTATTTTTTCGGTCGATCCGCAGCACTCACATTTACGACCGCGCTCTAACAAAACTTCATACCGCAGAGTGCGCCAATCCCAAGTATCGTAAAAGGCGTAGAGGTGATTGTCCGATGCTTTCCGCGATGGCCACAAAACTGCAGCCCTTTCGTCCCTCATCCACGGCGGAATGTAGCCAGCCGGAATTTCAAATTCCATCGCCTTCAGCCGTTCGAAGCATTCAACGGTGACATCTGATCGCCTACGGTTCATATGTTCGATTTTGCATGCCTCGGCAATGTAAGGAATCGCCTCTCTGAGACTGAGCCATTCCATTCCGCTGGCCTCATAAACGTAAGCAATCATTCGGCTCGCCAATCTTCGCGCTCTTGGCCAATCTGCATCACCCCTCTTAACCATCTGTTTTTCCTTGTCTCTGACCCTAGATTAGCCGGGTATCTGCCATAAGACCCCCCTCCCATTGAGGGGGTCCCAATGGGTTGAGGAGTCTCACAGCTCATTTCTGACCCTGAGTTGAGCCGAGCAGAGCTGCCAACCGGAAATCCGGCGTCCCCATATTTTCCCTAGCGGCACACTGGAGATTTCGACCCCGCGCACGCCTGCCGTTGCTAGGTCAGCCGGAACCTCCGGCCAAGATGGCAGGCTTTGGAACCGATGTTGATTTGCGGGATTAGGGAGGGGTTGACGAAAGGCGCGATATTGCCTAAATCAATTCCAGTCCGATGCCCCGCAAAGACCATCGGCTTAGTTAAGGATGGCTTCGGATTCACCCCCGAGGCCATTTCCTTTTGTGAATCATATTTGCGAATCCGTCAAGGGGTGTTGGATTCAACGGGTAGCGGTGATGACGAAAAGTAGCGCTAGGGATTGATTATTCCGCCGCAACATCGAATTTCGTGGCTTCATTGCCCCATGAAGTCCAGCCCGGCCGCGACTGCCGAGCGAACAGATCAAGGCGCGGGCCTTCCGAATAGCGCTCGACCCGCTGATAGAATTTTTCCGGTTTACGTGAGTGCTGGCGGCGCGGCTCGATAATAACCTCGTGAACCATGTTATCTTGCCGGACGCTCCTACCGCGCTTGCCGATCAGACAGAATTCCGCATTCTTGCGCGTCGTAAACCCGCCACCGGTCGCCAGATCGCGTTCCATGAAGAATAGCTGCGGTGCTTTCGGATTAAGCTTGATCCAGACGAAGCCCATACCGGACGGCTTGAAGCCCCATGCTTTCATCACAGGCAGATGGGCACCTATCGCCAGAAACGGCCCCGTTATCCACAGGAAAAGCGCGCAATCATCGGCGGCCACTTCTTCGACCGGAAGCGCGCAGATGTCGTCAATCGACATGGTTTCGTAATGGCGACGCGCGTTGCGGCCAGGTGCTGCTTTGCTGTTCGATTTGAAATCCCAATTTGGGTCAGCCGCTATGACGCGATATCCCCGATAGAGCAGATCGAGCATCGGGTCGGTCATTGATTCCACCGCCAAACCGTAATCTCCAGCCTCGGATGCGCGCTATAGGACTTGATCGCCTGCATGCTGACGATGTTGGCGTCGTTTTTCCAAATAATTGGGTGTTTCAGTTTATCACCCTTGAAGCGAGGCGGGTGATAATTGAGGCCGTCCAAGGCGATCTTGCAAATGTTGTCGATATCGATGCCGGACGCTGGCATGATGTCCCCCTCCAGCGCCATCGCCCGCTTCTTTTTGCTCCAACTTGCCGGAACCTCCATAAAAGCATGAATGCTGACGCTCACAGCCTCGTCCAGCGGTTCTTTCCCGGCCATGGCATCTATCCCGGCTGATTTCAGGCGGCTCTCAAATGCTCTGGTTTTGGCGTCCGTAAAGACGCGGACGAACTGGCCAGCATTGGAAAATCTGGGCCTTCCCTTACCCCTAGGGTTTTCGAGGAGCCGAATCGTCACGAAGGGTTCTGGATTGGCTGTAGGCAGCATCCGCGTATTTTTCTCTCTCAGTCTGGTCGCGATACACAATGTTTGGCGGTCGCATTTCTGCGGCTCGCGCTATGGCCTTCATCGCGTCAGTAACATTCTTCGCTCTTGGACCGCCCTTGGCTCGACAACCATCAGAACAGAATTTCGGAATTGGCACACAATCATCAATATCGGCTTCGCTGCAATAGGTGCTCCAGCCATCACGCCAGATATCCAGATTGCCGCAGATGCAGCAACAATGCAGCGGACGACCGTAGCTATTTCGGCGACGTTGGGGTGGAATTTCGCTCCGTTCGCTGTCCACCACTAATGCCATAAATTGGTCTCCTACTTTAACGCGAGAGGCCCGCAGCGTGAGCCACGGGCCTCCAATTCAACAGAGAGGGACCGGCCGCAATTGCCGTGCACGGCAGGATGCGATGCCTTGCCTTGTGGTGACCAGCGCTTTTCGCAGACGCCCCGTTGTCCCTCTCTGTCCCCTCGGAATTGCAAGCCGAGGAGCGAAACTAATTCGGCTTCCCAGAGCCCTTGGCGGCTTCTTGGGCTGCTTTGAACTGCGAGCGCGTCATCGCAGGGTTAGGTGGTTGCGACGCACCAGCGGCATCCCCAGCCTCGCCATTGGGCTTGTCGAATGCCTTGGCGTCTTGGGCCTTTTGCTGGTCATTCGTGGCTTTCTGCTCAGCGGTCGCCTTCACGTCCTCTTTCACAGCCGGATTGGTCGGTTTGATGCCCTTGGCGAGCGTGGCCTGATGGGCGTGGAATCCCGCCATGTACTGACGATAAGCCTCCGTCGATGGATCATAGGGCGGGGATGCACCACCGCTCTTGTTTTCCATGGACGCTTTCTCACCCTCAGCGTAGGCGCGATCTGCAATCGGCGTCCTATCGGGCGACAAAAACATATCCAGTTGAGCCCCGAGCGAGGAACCCATGATCTTCGCGATTTTGAGCTGCCGGGCGATCTTGGCCCGCTCCCGAGCCTCATTTTCAGCGGTTTCGACCGCAATGGCGGTGTCAAAATCAGCTTTGGTGAAGCCGCCTTCGGCCTTGGCGCGCTTGTATAAAAGCCGAATATCGGACGTTGCGGACGCGATCCGCTCCCGCGCCTTTTTGATCAGCGGCAGATGGTTGAGGAATAGCGCCTTCTCCTCACGGTCCAGATCATCCGTATTGGCGGTGGATTGGGGTTTGGCAGCGGCGAACGCGCCAGCCTTGTCGCCAGCGCGCTTTTCAGCCTTATCGGCTTTTGCGCCAGCATTGGCCTTGGCATCCTCGCGGGCTTTGCGTGCGGTTTCTTTCTGGGCTTCTGTCATCTTGCGGCGTCCGGCCATTTGGTTGGTTCCTTTTCTAGCGGAAGAGCTTATCAGATCGGTGTAGCTTCAGGGTAAAGTTTGGTGCGCAGATGCCGAAGCAAAGAGCAAACGACCATTGCCTGATTGCATGTCAATGCGCTGCTATTCCCATGGTCGCGGTCTCCATCAGCCAGCAAGAGCGTCTTGATTGACCAATCGATAACATCAAGCTCATTGTACGGTTCGTCGCCCGGATATCCTGCTGCCATATTGGCTCCATTGGGTTTGAAAGGGTTGGGGCGAGCCGTGGGGGACTCGCCCCGTATCCGCGCGGCGGGTTGGGGGTTGTTGCCGCGCGAATCAGGGTATTGGTCCGTAAATCTCCGGCAAAATGTGCTGGCGAGGAATCTGAGTTATTTCAGCAACATCGTTAACGCGGTCTACCGGGACCGCACGCCATTTTGTGACGGCAGCGCGTGAGATTTTCTTTCCGTGCGGGGTCCGCGTGAATGCGAGCGCCGATAATCGGCGGGCCAACTCGGCTGGGTAGATTTTGGTTCGCACCAAATCCCAGCCTGCGGAGTTCGTGGTCGGTATCGGGTAATCGGGTTTCTTCGCCATGTGGCAAGATACACACAAAAATATTAAACTGTCAACGCACTGTTGACGTGGCGACCGTAAACGTATAGTTTACATTTATCGGATAGGGATGATGCCATGAAGTTTGAAATTGAAGATATCCCGGTTAAGAGCGATGGATACGAATCGAAATACAATTTTGCTTCTATGAGGGTTGGGCAATCGTTCGTTGTTCCCACAGACATGAAAAGCAAAGTTTCGGTTGCCGCCTCTTATTACGGGAAGCGCAACAATAAGAAGTTCTCCGTCCGCATGACCGATGGCGTACTGCGGTGTGGGCGCATAGCGTAAACAACCCGAGCCGCAGTGGCTCACGACAATGGAGGGGAATAGGGTGGCTAGATCAAAAATTGAAGATAAGGTTTTGGTATTCTTGTTTGAAAACAAGGATTCCGATGCACCATCTGATGTTGAAGCCATCATGAAAGGAACCGGTCTATCGGCCGATGACGTTCGACAGGCGCTAACATCGCTTTCTGAGGCCGGATTGATTGTTGGGCCGCCTTCGCTTCTAAATCGGGCGATGGAGTGCCTGAAGGAGATGGATGAAAAACTTACGCCCATCTCGGATGGTTATGCAGAGCACATTATTTTGGCCGCTTCCATTCTGGCAAAAGCAGACGAAAAGTATCTCGCCGCTGAATTGAGTTATGACTCTGAGACCGTCGCACTGGTAGGAAGTCGACTTCGCAGTTCTGGCATCTGGGATGGCGAGCAAGTAAATGAACATCATCTGAAAGCCTACACGGAAGATGGCGGCGGCACGGCATTCTTTTTGGATGGCGCTGTTGCTCGGGGCGATTTGCAAATCGTAGCCCGCACGCCAGAGCCACAATATCAAATGACCGCTAGCGGAATTCGTCGCATTGAGCGCATGGGGATTCCAAAATGACCTGCGAACCCAACGCCCTAGACGCCCTCGCCAGCATCGGGGAGGAAATAGCCCTGATCGCCTCCTATGCGATTATCCTGATCGCGTCTTTGGTGCTTTGGGGGATGATATGAGTACGCAGAAGCGCGACAAAGGGTTGGGCGAACGTTCTCGCGATGAATTGGCGCTATCCTTTGCAAATATGTATTCGGGCTGGGATCGCGGCGTCAATGTAACGCAGGAGCGGTTTGGCAACGGCGAAACCAGATTTACAGAATCTCCGATGAATAGCCTTGAGTTGGCGGCGCGATATGTCGCCGCAGAGATTGGCTTGAACATCTTTGAAATCGCCAACCGTGCCGCGTTCGCTCCGATCATTACCTACCAAAATATCCAAATACATATCGGGCCGGTTTTTGCTACGCTGACAGCCGAGCGTGACGCGCTGGTGAAGGCGCTGCAATTCTACGCAAGTGAATGGCAGCCAAACGGCGAAGGCGATCCCGAAACGCCGGGCCTTTCTCGTTCATGGGTTGAACCCACCGACGAACTTCAAAACGATGGTGGCCGAAAAGCCAACGAAGCCCTCGCAAAGGTGGCGGCATGCCCAAAGAAATAGGCCCGCGCGAGAAGGCCCTCCGCGAAATGCGCGAGGCCCGCCAAATTCTCGCTCAAATGCCCATTGAGCGGCAAGCCAAGATCGCTAAACGTGCTGGCGAGCTAATTGCCGCCGTTGCGGTCGCCAGCAAGAAACGGGGAAAGCCCAGAAAGGAGAAGAAATGAGCGAGCGAGAGCAGATTGAAGTTTGGGTTACAAAATACGCCTTATCTGAGGGCATCCAGCGCAAGCGCGCGGAGATTTGTTCTGACATCAGCGACGATATGATATCCGTCATCAACGGGCGTCCGAACGAATGCTATCACCGCGAGGATTGGCATCGCGACGAAATAGCCGCCGTGCGCAAGGCCAAGAAGATGCAGGCGGCCAAACTAGCCTCATTGGACAAGCAGCGTGCTCGCATCGCAGCCTTATCGTTTGGCGAAAAATGACCACCCTCATCCCCCACCACGACCCCGAGAAGCCCCAGATGATCGACATGGCCAAGCTGCGGATGGATCAGGCGTGGCGCAAGAAAGAAATATCGGACGCCACGTATTTGCGATCACTTTTCATCCACGGCTATTCGCCTGCCGACGCTATTACGGAACTTAACCTTTTGAAGCTGGAGCGGTGGAAATGATTTGGATTATCGCATCAATACCGTTTTGGGCCATCGCCGCGATTGCCGCCATCGTCGGTGCGGCATCCACATGGACCGGCTTGCACGGCAGCATGTACAAGCGCGGCGTGGCCGCTGGCAAATTAGACCAGCCTCAGCACGCTTATTTTTTGATCGGCATCGGCTGCTGGATCATCAGCGGTGTCCTCGCCCTCATCGCGGCGAAAATCTGCTCATGACCGCGCACATCCCCATCAAACGCCAGCGCCCACCCATGCCGCCGCTGGCGGTGCGCGTAGAGGTGGCGGAACGGCAGGAACGCGAACGCCGCTTCGCTAATGGCGGACCTCTCGATTGGAGTTACGTCGTCGTTATCCTCACCGGGAATCTCACTAAACGGCTAGCGTATCTTTTGAATAAACTATTCGGCGATTCGCCACGCGCCCTTGATCACGACCCTGCGCTGATTCTTCGAAAATATAATCCGAGGATCAAAGATGTTGCCGCCCGCTATACCCCCCACGCGCACGATCCTGCCGCCTTGGTCTACCGTGAGAAAGCCGACCACCAGCAAAAGACCACCGGCCGCAAGCCGGGAGCCACGCATACTGCGACGATGCTCGGCAGCGATATCCACCTCAAAACGAAATTCGCTCGAATCGAAGGCCGCACCAAAAGACGGCCAGCGAAGAAGATACCACCCCGCAAAAATCCATGGCCGAAAAGGAAGATGCGAAATGGTTGACCTTGTAGGGACCTGCCCGAAAGATTTTTGGGAGGAGTGGATCGCAGAGGGTGATGCGGTCGGCGATCCTGAGACTGGCGAAGAATGGGGCTGGTACACGATGCATAGCTACCGCTCATTGATTCTGCCCGGTGATCGCTTCTATGTTGTGGCTCACGGCAAGCTGCGCGGCTTCGCGCCTGTCATAGGCGTGCATGGCGGCGCTATCGTGCGCAAGGGTGGCGCGGTCGCCTGCACCATTAACCAACCGATTCCCGGGTTTCGCGGCCTGCGCAAACGATGGTGGGATCGAATAATTGAGTGCCCATTCCCAGAATGGCGTAAACCATGAGTTGACAATCCTTCCACACCGGATTATCAATTCTATGCCGAGCCATTGGTGGCTCACGACGCAGGAGAACGGAAATGGCCCAATGGCAGCGAAAAATCCTCCTCAATCCCGAATGGGATCAGGCGAAAGACGGCACAATCAGCAACCAGCTATTGGCGCTGTCGATTGCGAATAAGCTGCGCGCGCTGAAACCGTTCGGTGGCGAGGATGCTGATCTGGACGATAGCCGCGAAGATATCATTGCGGACTTCGAAAGCATGTCGCGCGATGCGACGCTGACAACGTCAGAGTTCGATAACCAGATGGGCGCGCTCTTCGATTGGGGTGATCAGACAATAGGCGGTAGCGGCTGGAACGGCAAGAAGGCCTGCTGGATAGATACGATGTCCCCAGCCAATAAGTCGCCTGCTGCAGCACTTCAATCAAAGGTCTCAAAATGACCCTCTCCAACACCAACCCCCAGACCGATTACGCCGCCGATGGGCCATATGGCGATAAGGTTGAAAGATTGGCTGCAAGCCTTTGGCGCAAGGAAAATCCAGATATGAGCGTTTTCGCGTGTGACGCTGCGATGATGGAATCGTATCGACTCCGAATTTTGGAGGCTCAGAAAAAAGATGGGTAATCCATACGCATACTGGCAAGCCGCGCTGGCCGGCGATAAGCCGCGCGCGATAGTTGAGCAGTGCGAACTCGGGTTTTACCGCAGGGCGTTGTACCAACGAGACGACAAGGGCAACAACAAGCGCGTCGGCTGGCAGCCCGTCGCCGTGTTCATGGACGGCGATGTGATGACCGCTCGCATTGGTAACGAGTCCGATGGACGGGACATAACTGGCGATGGGTTGGGCGAGTTGTGGTCCTTCATCGCCGGCAATGCCATCAGCGAAGGCAACTACCGCGAGGTAGCAGAGCATGGAAAACGCCGGTGGGATGATCCCGCGCCGCCAGAGGTGCCTCGCGAGATAACGAACGCTGACAACAATCCGCCGGAAGTTCTGACCGACAAAGATCATGCCGTCGCAATTGATAATGCCATCGCCGCCGCCATTAAGGTCGTCACGAACGAGACGGAAGCCGCCCAAGCGCTCGGCAGCAAGAACCGGATTGCCGAATTGCGGCTCGCTGCGGACAAGGCCGGGAAGGCACTCTATAAGCCCCCCTATCGCCAGTATAAGGCGCTGCATGGCGCATGGTCGCCAATGGTTAAGCGGGCAGAAACCGCTGAAACGGCCCTTAACTTCGCCATCCTGACGTTCCGCGAGAAGGAACGCCAGCGCATTGCCGCCGAACAAGCGGCGGCCGATGCCAAGCAGCGCGAGATTGATGAAGCCAATGAGCGCGCCGCCCAACGCGCGATTGCCGCTGGCGAGCCGGAAGCCACACCGGAAGCAATCGAGGTTGAGCAACCTGCCGCGCCTGCCCCGATCTTGCCAACCTACGGAACGCGCAAGATCAAGGAAGAACTGCACACCATTCTGGACGCGATCACGGACTACGACGCGGTTTACAATTTCCTCAAAGCCGAGCCGAAATTGAAGGCGCTGTTGCTTGAACTGGCAACCGCAAAGGTCAAGGCTGGCTTCACCGTTCCCGGAACGACAACGCGCGAAGGATTGATCTAATGAACCAAATCACCATCAGAGAACCGGGCCAGAAGTTGATGCTTCTGGATTTCATGGCCGACAAATACTCGCTCAAACCGGATGAATTCGGCAAGACGGTGCGGGCAACGTGCGGGCTGGCGACGGCCACGCCAGAACAATTCGCCGCCTTCCTGATCGTCGCCAAGGAATATGACTTGAATCCCTTGACGAAGGAAATCTATGCGTTTCCCGGGCGCGGCGGCGGAATTGTGCCCATCGTCTCTATCGACGGCTGGGTGAATCTGGTCAATTCGCATCCGCAGTGTGACGGCTTCGAATTCGCAAAAGAGGATGACGGTCAGGGCCAGCTATATGCTTTCCAATGCACGATGCATCGCAAAGACCGGAAACACCCGACGATTGTCACCGAATATCTATCGGAATGCATCCGCCAGACCGAGCCGTGGAAAATGAAACACCGGATGCTGCGACACAAGTCTTTCATTCAGGCCGCCCGCTACGCCTTTGGGTTCGCCGGAATTTACGATGAGGATGAAGGCCGCGTTATCGCAGATGCCGTTGACGTGACGCCGCGCCCGCGAGTTCCGAGCCCATCCGAAGTGGCTCAGATTGAACATGCCGCCAGCGGGCCAGAGAAGGGCACTGGTGAGGCTCCCGATGATCCGGCCACCGACCTACCCCCCGACCACGAAAACGGCCCTGAGCCGCCCCCAGCGCCGCCAGAGCCCCATCTGATCGTCGGGGAACACTACACCGCCAAAACGTGGTCGGAAGCCTACATTGCCGCAATGCAAACATCACCAGATACCGCTACGGTGTTCAAATGGGTTGACGCCAACGCGGCTCAACTCAAAAAGCTTAGCAAAGCGATGTTCGCCAAGGTCGAAGCCGCAACGAAAGAGCATCAGGATAAGCTGAGGGTTCCGGCTGCCATGCCGGATATCGCGACCGATTACGAAGCGTGGGTCAAATGGGCCATAGCGAAAATATCTGCCACCGATGCCGGTGACGATATGGACGCGCTATTTGAATCGTTCGATCCATTCTGGGTTGAGATGTTTCCCGGAGACAAAGAATTGTTGCTCAGCGCCAGACGCGGGCGAGAGGAAACGCAGGAGCTGTAAAATGTATATGATTAAAAGCATGATTGAGATGGGCTTAGAGAAAGGCCAGAAGTGGCCTAGTCCTGCCCACAAAACGGTCGCTTGTAATCTGGCGCTCTGCAATCCGCTGGTTAAGGACCGCGACACGCTGACCGATATCGTCCAGAAAGTTTGTAAGATTCCGAAGGCGGAAATCAAAACCATAACGATGGCGGGATTACCGAAATACGGACTGTCTATCGTGTGTGGCGGATAATGAAACCCGAGCCCTGCGCGTTCGTCTGGTCCGGCCGCGAGATGGTCCCCCTCGACCGATACCGCGCGCTCGCTGGCCGACTTTATCGGCCCGGCCAAGAATATGCGCTGATCCCGCACCAAGAGCGCAGCACCAAGGCGCACGGGCTGTTTTTCAAAGCATTGGAAGTGGCATGGCAAAATATGCCAGAGCATTTTCAGCGACGCCCCGATAGTAACCGCCCTCGATTCCCAACGTCTACCGCGCTCCGAAAATGGGCTTTGGTGCAGGAAGGATTCGCCGATGAGCATGTGCACGTCTGCGATACCGATGCCGATGCTATGCAGATGGCGGCTCTAGCCCGGATGCTCGACGAATATGCTGTGATCCGCGTGAGCGGCAATATCGTCACTATTTGGATCGCCCAAACACAAGGTCCGATCATGGGGCGCGAAGAATTCCAGCGCAGTATGGATAAGGTTCTTGGTCGGGTGGCCCATATGCTCGGGATTAGTGTTGACGAACTTTGCGACAACGCCAAAGCATCCATGAAGCGCATAAAGGAAAGTAGCTGATGCCCCACTATCTAGTGGTTGATTGCGAAACGTCGCATTTATTTTCCTATGATATGCCAGCCGATGCGCCGGGCCAGCCAAGGCTTGCGCAAATTGGGTTGATCCACGTCAATTCGAGTTTCGAGATCGAAGCCGAACAGGAATTCTTGATCCGCCCCGAAGGCTGGGAGATGTCGGCAGAGGCAACAGAGAAAACCGGATTGACCACCGAATATCTCAAAGAGCATGGCGTGCCGATTATCGGAGCGCTTGGGCTCTATGAAGCCGGCATCGTCGCCCGCCGCGTGATCGTTGGCTTCAACGTGCAATTTGATTTGAAGCAAATGAGGGCAGAGATGCGCCGGGGCGGCATGGAGGATCGTTACCTCCAGACCCGTAACTTGTGTATGATGTGGGCAACGCGTTCAATCGTCGGGGCTACCGATGCGCGCGGCAAGGTCAAAATCCCATCGCTGCAGGAAGCCTGCGCGTTCTTCGGTATAGAACAGCCGAAAGCTCATAGCGCGCTTGCCGATGCACACAGCGCTTATCAGTTGATGCTGAAGCTTGTTGAGCGCGGCGCATTGCCAGAGCCCAAGAGCCCATATGACCGCCCGAAGAAAAAACCCAACGCCGCGAAAGCGCCCAAGGTCGGGTTGCCGGGTGATGACCCAGAACTTGATGACGACGCACAAGCGGAGATTCCGGTATGAGCCGATCTGAATTGCTCGCTGCATTTCCGCTGTCGTGGCCAGATGGTTGGCCTCGACATAAAGGTGCGCGCCAAGATGCCAGATTCAGCAAGGGCGAGGCGCGAGGAACAATCACCGGGCGCGCAGACATTTCCATGGCCGATGCCATGAAGCGCGTTCATTATGAATTGGAGCGCCTTGGCGTGAATGTTTACGACGATTGCGTGATATCGACTAACCTTAAGGTCAATATGTCGGGTCTGCCGCGCAGTGATCAGGGCGAGCCATCCGATCCCGGCGTTGCGATCTATTGGCAAAAGAAGGGCCAGCCGATGCGCGTCATGGCAATTGATATCTACTCGCGCGCCAGAGACAACGTGGCAGCCGTAGCGGCGACGCTGGAGGCGATGCGGAAGATTGAGCGGCATGGTGGGGCCACCATCTTGGAACGGGCCTTCACGGGCTTTACAGCGCTGCCGAAGCCATCTGGGCCTGACTGGTGGGAAGTGCTGAAACTTCCGCGCGAGACCACCCGCGGGAATATATTGGCCCGGCATCGTGAGTTGGCACGCGAACGCCATCCCGATACTGGCGGCTCCAATCATCAGATGGCCGAATTGAACCGCGCCCGAGATCAAGCGCTGCAGGAAATTGCAGCATAACATGCCCCGTTCCGGCTTAATGAGGAGATGGTGAGATGGCGATAGACCGCTACTGCACAAACCCCGGATGCCCAGGCGGCGACGGATGCACGAACAAACATCACAAGCCGGGCGAGCCCTGTACGATGGAATACGTGGCTTCGCCACCCGACAGTCCGAACGCCAAGTTCAATTGGCTTGGTGAAGGGCCGCCGCCGTCCCGTTGGTGGGCAGATGGAACGCTGGTCTACAGGTCCTTTTCCGATTATTGCGATTGAGTAATTCCATTGCAGGACAGGGAGGTTGGGGATGGCGACGTATTCCGAAATGTTCCCGCTGGAAACGCGGGTTGTCGTTCGCGCTGGGACTGGCCGGGGCTCGGATGAACTGTGGAACGGCCACACTGGCACACTGACAAAGTGGCACGGCAACGCATGGGCCAGTATCCAGATGGACAAGCCGAAGCGCGGCTGGCCTAATCCAGTCGTTATCGAGGCTTTTCACATTCGCAAGGTCACATGACCATCCCCGAGCACCCCAAGGATAGCGCTGCATTCGCTAAAGGGCTGGCGGAATTCACGCGGGATGGAAACCGGAAGCTCGCATTTTTGTTGTTTCTCGCAACCGTTATTATCGGCATCCTCTTTTGGTCGGCATGGTGATGAAATGAGCCAAGAGCAACATTCGGCATGGAAGCCATTCGCGGATTTCATCAATGACCCGCTATTCCCTCGCATTCCAGACGACACGCTTCTAACCGCTGGCAGCGCGCTCATGGAAAGCCAACTCACGTTTGGCAATCTGCGAGCCTTGAACGACGCGTTATCTTTTAATCCAATCGACAAAGCAAAATTCTACGCCATCCTCAGCAAACATATCCCGCAGGACATGATCGATGCGATCTGGCAGGATATTGAGGAAGGTTGTCTGACATGACGGTACGATCATCATAAAGCAGAGGGATTGAACATGAGGCTAGAGCCATTCGATGCAACCGACCCTGCAGAGCGCGTTGCTGATCGATTCAGAAAAGGAGTTGCCGAGTTGGCGTCCGCTATATTTAAGGACGAAGATTGCCGTGACCTGTCATCAGTCGAACAGGTGCAATCCTTCATGGCTGGCGTTGCCACCGGCTTGATCGGCGTCTGTTTTGCTCACGTCGAGAACGCGGGGCGCGATGCGATGATGGAAGCTATTTTGGACTATCTGCCGCAAGCGCGTGAGCAGGCCGAAGGCATCATGGAAGATGCCGCGCTGCAGAACTAACTCCCCCACGAGATAACCAGTCAAATGCCGCTTCACACAAAATCCGGTGACACCTTCCGCGCTATAGCCGCAGAAGCCAGAGCCGATTGGCTTCTCGGCTGCGTCCCGCCACGGCCTGATTCTGGATTCGAACGCGCGGTTTTTATCGCCGGGCTGGGCGAGATATTGGCAATGCGCCTGCGGATTGCCTACATGCCGTTGCTGCAAGGATTGCAGCGCATTGAAAACAGAGTGAACATCTTGGCGACGATACGAGAGGACCCGTATGCGCCGCCGCCAAAAGGAACGGCGCAGACCTTTGTCTGATCCGCGCCGTGGGGGTTAGGGACGTGCGTAGCGCCGGGCTTCCGGGTCGATACGCGCACGCTTCCCGGCCTGCCTGATCTTGCGTGCGACGTAAGCCTTGGCTCGTGTCGTCATGCTGCGATGGACTGAGACGCCAGCCTCTCGCATCTTCTCGTGCGCCCATTTCTCTGCCTGCATTTCCTCGACGTGCCGGGGAAAGTTTCCGTTGTGAGCATGCCCAAGGTGAGCATGCGCGCATTCGTGCAGGAAGATGTAGAGGGCCTTTCGTGTAACGGGACGTGGCGCTTTGATCAGTTTGCTTTTGCCGTAGTGCATGCCGCTCAGGCTCTTGCGGTATTCGAACGTGTAGCCTTCCGGCTTGTGTCGCTCGGCTATCGCCATGAACTTCTCTGCCGACGCCTTGCGCAGCGCCTGCAGATCGGCTCCTGAGCGGAGCGCTATACCAGGGCGCGTCAATTCGAAGTCGCTCATCTTCATTCTCCATCTTTTCAAACAGCCCACGCGATACATGATTGCCCGCGCGTGAGACCATTATAGCAAATCGAGTTTTGCGATTTTCGAATTCGGTTCCCACGGAACGTAGAAACACCTGCGGCTCAAAGGTTTCCGCAGTGCGAGATAACTATTTGGTGCGATGGATGTTGGCGATCTCGCGCTGAATGCAAGATCAGAATTTAAGAAAGCCGCATTAATGGCTATCTTGTGCAACGCGAGATAAGTTTAAATTACAAAATTCACGAGGGCTGCAATTCATTGAGACTTCCTCGCCTCATTCAACTGCTTGCGCAACTCCGCGATGTCAGCTTCCATCCGCGTGAATTGGCTCTGTGGAGTGGTGATCGAAGACAGATTCCCCCTTACTTCATTGATCCGGTTCGATAGCAGAATCGCAAAATCATCTGAAGCTTTCCATCTGGCCTGAAGTTCGGCCCGTGGCACGATAACTTCCGCCCTTGCCTCCTGAGTTCGGCGAATCAGATTGATGTCTTTTTCCAATCCCCGCTTGAACTCCTCATGTTCGTCTTTTCGGAGATAGGACTTCTCAATGTTTTTAACATCCTCCCGCAATTCCTGCAGGCGACGATCATTCGCGTTGTTCTGAAAGGTGATGAAGCTGCCGAACGCCAGCATGATCAGGCCAGCCGCCGACATAACCACCGTCATGTTGCCTCGGCTGATGTAGCCGTTAGATGCGACGCCTTGTTCAGCCATCACCTGCCCCGCTTCGCTCGATCCGGCTCTGCGGTGTAAGGATGAGACATGGTATTACGCAATTGCTGATCGTTCCGCATATCTTCCAGCAGGCGCTTGATCTCAGCGATGTCTCGCGCGGCATCATGCATGATCAAATATGTGGGGACATCCGCGCCGGTCATTCCAGCCTTCTTGTCGCGTTGCCCAAGGTGGCGCAAATAGATGCCAGCGAACGCGACCGCTACCAGAAAGATTGCATTCCAGAATGGCCAGTCCGATAGGGCATGCGAGGCGTTAGCTACCTGTTCGGACATCGAGACTCGCCCGATATGGGGTGTATGCCTCCGCTATCGTGAAATAACCGAAGAAGAAAACCATTGGGGATGGGAATCCCTGCCCCACCGAAACACGGAACATCGATAGCGTGAACGATGCCCAAATCACCATGCGGACGATAGCCATCAGCGAGCGGGCATGCGGTCCAAGTTTGAGCGAGCGTCCGTTGGCGATCAGCGCTGCGATCCCAATCATCCCCGTGATGATGAAAAGAAACGCCGTACCGCGCGCGCCAATATTGCTCACCAGCACTTGAAGGATACTGCCGTGGGCGATCTCGGGCCATACCAGAATCGCCACCCCCAGCGTTACCAGAAAGGCGCTCATCGCCCATTCGATCTGGCGTCCATCAAGGTAGTAGGTGACGGATCGTGAAACCATCGTGATTTTACCCGATCTGGGACTTGCTGCCATCTGGCGGCGGCACGGTTCCTGCAGCTTTCTTATCCCCTACGAAAGCGATAATCTCCTGCGCGGTTGGCAGCAGCGCAACGATATCGGGGTATTCCGTTTTCAAAATCGGCATGACTTTATCCAGCAACGGCAACAGCGCTTGCAGGTGTGGCATCATCGCCGCGATGTGAGGACCCATCGCGGCAAGGTGCGGAGTAATCGCTTCGATATGAGGATGAGCCTGCTCAAGATATGGCTCAATCTGTTTTGCCGCATCAATCAGCCGTGCGGCTCCCGGCATCGCCTTATCGAGGTCCGCAACTGCGGTTGGTGGCAAGCCAGCAACGCCAAGGGCGAATTTTGTGAGGCCGTTCATTTCGCTGTCACTCCGGGAGCGCAAAACGCGTAAGCCACTTTTGGAATCGGATTCGACCCGTTCATATTATCCCATGCGACGACCTTTAGTTCTTCGCCAATTCGGGCACGAGCCTCTTCGAAGCACATTTGCAAATCGCTGCGCGGTTGCGCTTCAATGGCCAAGCCAGAATAAATCAAGATCAAAAGGTACTGCACTTTTACCCTCCGACCTTAGCAGCCGCTGCCTTGGCTGCATTGTAGGAAATCATCGCGGTTTGCAGCAATGACTTGATGGCAGGGTCATTCGGATTGGCGGCCGCCCGAGTGCATACATCATTGAGCGTCGCCATCGCGGTATTGAGGTTCGCGAGGTTCTTATCCGTATTGGGGCCGGATTGCGTGCCGAGCCCAGTGCGAACACCGTTCGCCACGAAGTTGACATCAGCCGCATTGGCGCACACCGAATCGATCCCTTCCTTGACGACGGAAGCCGCGACCCGCGCGCCATTCTGCACGGCCTTGAGGATCGCGTTGGCCTTGTCCTCGTTGGCGCGGATATCGGCTGCAGTACAGCCGGCGATGGAGAGGGCGAGAGAGATGGCGAGGATACTGCGCATGGTTAAGCTGCCTTTCCGGTTACTTGGACGGTGCTGCTGGGAATGGCCTGTGCGAGCGCCTGACCGGCCTCTGTGCGCGTAGTCCCCACCCCCGCTACATCGGGCAGCTTATCCGTAACGGCTACCAGCGGGGCTTGCTGCTCGACTGTGAGGGTCTTGAGTTGCTCCATCTTGGCCGGGTCCGCAGCGATGGCGGCGGATGCACGGAACAAGCTGGCGAACGGTCCCGACTTGATCGTGTTGTAGGCCGCTATGCCAATTCCCGCCAGCGTGCCAACGCCGGTCATAACCTTGCCGAGGCCATCGCCGATCTGGCTGATTGCTTGCGTCGCGTCGTTGACCTGCGCAGGATCGATAATGTGGACGTAGCCGAACATCGCGACGGCACCGGACGCAAAAACGCCACCTGCGGCGACGGCGACGACCACCTGATGTTGAGTAGGCAAATTCATTTCATTCTCCGATTTCGCGCGATGCCGTCGCGTTGCGGTTAAATGTCCGTATTCATGGCATTGGAAAGCCAAAAGATAAATACGACCCACCCGGTCACACCAATGATACCGAGCGCAAGCGCGCCATGGCCCCAAGGACCGCCGAAAATCGAACCGCCGACGATCAAGGCAATGAACGCCAGCAGCGAGCCGAAAATAACGATCAAGGCACTCGTTTCCATCAAATCACCATGTCAGTTATGCGGCTGGAATAGCATAGTTCGGCGGTTTTGTAAGGTCCGGCCCGAGCGCGTGTTTCCATAGGGCAAGCTGCGCAGCCCGCATGGAGTAGCCGTTGATTTTCTGAGGGTCAGCAACATAGTGCCCGACATTCAGCATCGAAGAAACGCCAACGAGGCTGTCTTTCAATGCGTAGGGCAAGCAGCCACACATGATGAAGTCACCGACCGCGCAATCCAGCGCGTGTTCGGGATCGCGCAAGAACTCAGGATGGTTGACCAGATCAAGGCCCGTAGCCTTGGACAGCGCCACGTAATTATCTCGGCCAGTGAGTTGCGAGAATCCTTGCCCGCGAAAATTCCAGCCATCATCGGACGGAGGCTTAGCGTTGCCCATCCGGCAGCCATAGGCTTGATCTGCGATCAACCTTGGCTGATGCTGCATCATCATGGCTTGTGCCGGCGTGAAGTGCGTAGGGAATGTATGCAAGAGCCCAGCCGCGCTGTAATTCATGTTCTCGACCATCTCAGTGCCGCCGCCTGATTCCTCCGAAAACTGGGCCATGACGTGCGCGACAACTAAAGCAGTGCTAATGCCGTATTTTGGAAACACTATTGGAGCCGATTTGGCGACACCATCGCGCAATCCTGCTACCACCGAATCGCCGTGCGGCCAGAGATTGTAGAGCGCGTTGATGAAGGTCATTATGATCGCCTATATCGTTTTTGTTTGGTTGCTTTTCGATTACCCCTTAGGGGCTTTGCTGCTGTTCGTCGGCGCGGCCTGTCATCGGCCCCTGCAGCGCCTTCATTGTGCCGGATATGGGTTCTCGTGCCTGCGCCTGACCGGCAAGAGAGACCTTCCTAGCCAGAGACATTAGCGCATTCCCGATAGCATCATTCTTCGCCGCCATCTGATACCCCTCGCGCAGGAGGCGTGGGTCATTAGAGGTGAGAAGTTCGGCAACACGTCGCGCGGTTTTGGCGTCTACCTTGCCGATAAGATGTTGAGCACCGGATGCCATCTGGCCAACCACCGTCGCTGTACCAGCTCCATAGCGCGCTCCCGCAGCAGCACCCGCCCCACCGATCATTTTTACCGGGTCCCATCCGGTCGCATATCCGGTAAGAGCGCCTCCGGCCAGACCGGCCTCGATCAATTGGCGCGCTGTGGTGGAATTGCCCATCGCATCGCGCGCACCGTTCATAATCGTTTCCAGCGCCATTCTGGCACGGAGTTGAGCCATACCGCCAGAGCCAAAGATAGTGGCTGCCAACTTACGCTCGTTGGGAGAGTTGAACATCGCCTTGGTGACGTTCTGAGTGTCCTTCATGCGCCCGATGACGCGCTCGGCAAGATCGGAGGCGTATCCCTCCTGAAACAGTTCGCGCTCTTTCGGGTCCATCTTGCGCATGACAGCGGCAACGTCTTCCGCTACGGGCTTCTTGCCAGCCAATGTGCGGCCTGCCTCCAGCGCGTTACTCTCGCCGAAGAATTGTTCCGCCACACCACGCGCCTTCGCATAGCCCGGAACCTGCTGATCCAACTCGTTGCGTAGAATCTTGGCGAGTGCGCCAGCCGAGGACGATGTGTCACCGCTTCGTTTTGCCTGATTGGCGACGCTGTCCAGTTCGCGCTTGACCTGATCCCAATATTGCAGGTTCGGGTAAGTGGGCGCGCCCTGCGCCCCCTTGTTGAATATGATACGGCCATCTGGCGTAACATTCACCATCGGGTTGAAACCGCCAAGGCCCATTTCGATATCGCGGTCTTTGCCGGTCGAGATTGCGCGTTTCATTGCGCCGACAAACGTATCGCTGCCCATCAGACGTTCCATCGCGGGACTCATAAGAGGTTTATCCCCTTGCTGGTATGCTGCCTTGTAGGCCGGCACGCGTGCCTGATCATATTCCGCTACAAGTTGGTCGCCAGTCTTGCGCGCGTTCGCTTGTCCACCCGGCAGAATACCGCGAACCGTGTCACCAACCCGTTCGGACTGACCGAGAAAGCGTTGCTCAAACGTATTCTCCAGCGTAGCGCGGGCTTCTGGCGACGTATTGGCCGCTGATCTCAACAAGGATTGCGTGTTGGCTGATCCAAGATCAGCAAGCGTCACTGGTTCCCCGCGTTGGCGCGCTGCTGCCCACTCGGCTGGCGGCATACCCTGCGCTTTGCCCTGCTGGATCAGGTCTTGGTCGATACGGAGGGCGTTGGCGAGGCGACGGGACGCCTCCCCTTCTGGATTGATCCAGCCACGTACCGTGCTGACTATCGGCTGGCCGAATTTATCGAACGCAGCCCGTGCCGTTTCGCTGGCACCGTGCGCCATGCCGCCGCCAACGATGCCACTGACAATGCCTTTAGCACCCTCTAGCGCACGCTCGCCGATATCTTTGCCTTCGCCGGCACCAGACGCGCCGCCATAGATGCCGCCCTGAGTAGCGGCGTCACCAGCGCCAGCCAAGAACCGGGCCGCCTTGCCAGCAGTCGGCGCAAGCCCACGGACTAGGCCAGCCTCCGGTGCCGCTGCCATACCAGCCACAGCGCCAGTAAGTTCGCCAGCACCATGAATATATGGATGGGCCTTCTTCGCAGCCTCATCGGCGGCGCGAAATTCATCCCGGCCCTTATCGTATTCAGGCGTTGGTTCGCCACGGACGGTGTCTATCCCCGTACGCGCGGCACCAACGAGCGTGCGAGCCGGTATCGGGCCGACAAACTCCGGGATATCCAAACTCGTGCCGGGAATCTTCGGTGCCGCAGCACGAGCGCCCGCGATTTCATCCGCAAAGTTGAAAGTTGCGCCTTGTGCTGCGCCACGGCCGAACGCATCTAGTTTGCCGTTGTCAACGACAGGCTCAGTCTGATCGAATGATGGTACCTCGGTTGTTTCGTCGAACGATGGCGCTCCGCCTCCCGCATAGGCATCGCGCACGCCGCCACCTTCGGCACGCTTGATCGGGGCCTTGGTGTTGCCATCACGCAACCACTTTTTCAGGCCCTCAATACTCATGCATTCAACATGGCCGATGCGTGCCTTCCCTCGCCCATCAGAAAACGCTTTAGCGTAAGCCTCGCGTGCCTGTTTCTCGCTTCCGAAGCCGAGCATAATTTTATGCTCATCAAAATCACCAGCGCGCAAGTCGACCTGATCGATGACGAAGGCGTGGGGGCTTTTCAGGTGAGGGCCGATAAAACAATCCACATGACTATCATCGGCTCCAACCGTGCGCTTAATGTAGCCATACGAGACAGGCATGCGGACGCTCCAGCGCTTCCCGTCATCACCGGTCCCGTGGCGCATAGAGCCGCGAGGATTTTCAATGGAAATTTCCATCCCGTGCAGGCGCAACCTGCCCTTCGCATAGTTGCCAGCACGAGCCTGCCCCTCTGTAGGATTGCGATTGGTTGCCGCGTCGGCCTGTGCAAGAGCGCTCATTACTGCCCCGGATACGGCTGTTTGGTAGCGGGGTCATAGTAATAGGTCTTACCGTTGAACTGGCGCGGGATGGCATCAGCCGGGAAACCGTTCGCTCCAGACGTTGGCCCGACTGGAGGCGCAGAGCCGGCCTGATGCAGTCCTTCGGTGCCCAAGTTAGATTTAACATGGCTGAGCGCAGAAAGCTCTCTCTTGGTGGCAGGCTCCAAGTAATCGTCAAAATTCTTCGCTCGTGTGGTTACCTCGTACTGCTTGCGCAAGCCATTCATCTGACCGGCCATCAACTTCTTGAACTCGCCGATGATACCGCTGATTTGCGCAGGCGATGCGGCGGCGCTAGCACGTTGAGCCATATCATCACGATCATGTAGCGCGGTCTGGCCCCCAACAACCGCCTTCGCGATTTCAGCGCTGACAACCTGCTTGATGGAATCGAAATTGGTAGTCACAGGCTGGCCAGTCTGCTGCCTGAAGTAATTTATCATCTGGTTCAGTTTTGGAGAGTCTCCGTTTTGAAGCGCGGTCCCTGCCTCCTGAAGAGTATTCAGGTGATCAATAGCCACATTGAGTGAGCGCACGGTGCGCCCTTCTGGTCCACCCATGAAGTTGCTCATAGCTCGATTGGAGCCAGTGTAGACGCGCTGATCATAGTCAGGATTATAGCGCGTTGCATCGGCGATGGCCTGCTCACGATGACCGCCCCTGATCGAGAGTCCACCGGGGTTTACCTTGTAGTCAGCAATCTGCTTTGCAAGCGTGGCGCGGTTGGGGGATAGCGTGTCAAGATATGCCTGCCCAGTGAGGGGCAATCCCTGAGCATCAACTTTTGGTGCGGGTGGAGACGCATCCCCAGCCACCGAAGTCTCTGGAACGGCCTTCTTGGTGTTCGGATCGATCCAACCATATACTTTGCGCGGAACCCCCGTATCAGGATCGGCCACCTCTTTGACCACCCCGAAGGTGGGCTTGAATTCCTTGGCCTCCGTCGCCTTGTTGTGGCGCTCCGTCTCCGTCTGCTTGCGATTACCCATCGATTCGTCGACGAACTGCTTGCGGGCCTCCCGCGATAGTTTTGCGGCCTCTGCCGCAACCTTGCGATCCTGCTCTTCGGCACTGCCGTAGGCACTAACTCCCGCCAGACCACCCTCCCCCACGGCATTTCCAAGGAACGGCGAACGCGATGCCAGCATGCCAAGCCCAGCCGCGAGTAGCCCCGTCTTGGCGTTCGGCGAGACCAGCCCGAAACCAAAGCCTTCTTTCGGGCGGGTGATTGCGTCCGGCAGCGCACTATAGGAACCCGAGCCGTTTGGTGCGAATGCCGTCACGGCGGGGCTGGGCGGCCCGCCTGTGCGTCCGGCAACGCCGGCGGGTGTTTCCTCAGCATCATCGTCAGAAGCCACCACGGGCACTCCTGCCCCCGCTGGCCGTGCTCGTGGCGTCGGAACGTCACCAGCGCCAGCGAATGCCCTCGGATCAGCCCCATTGGCCGAAAAGTAGGCATCCTGAAACTCGGGGTTCTTTTGGGCTGGCGGTAAGCTACCGAACCGATCCGCGAAGGATGCCCCCGCTACACCTGAGCCAACGTCTGGGTGTTCCCATGATGGATCGCCGTTGATCACATCGCCCGCAAGGCGATGCTCGCGACGCGGATACCCAGCGCCAATATCCGGGCTATCCCAAGAGGGATCACCATTCGTCAGATCGTCAAATTGTGGCCCGCCCCCTACCGCATACCCCGCCACGCCGCCGCCACGGGCAAACCCAACACCGTAATCCGAAGCATCAAGACCGGCCAACGGCGTTCCACTTGATCCGCCATATACCGCATTGCCGTTGCCGTAAGCCTCTGGGTTGAAGAACTGCCCGATCTGACCCGAAAGGTTCTTGTTGCTGAGGCCCGCAATACCAGTCGCAACTTTGGTTGGATCGAATGACGATTGTGGCTGTCCCGGAAGCGACGGTGCGTGCGCCTGCGGGGCACCGGAGCCGCCATGGATGTTCATGGTCGGTATCCATGACGGCGCGATACCGCCCCATGGCCCCGGAGTGCCCCCATCGGCATACCCCGCCACGCCGCCGCCTCCAGCGTACCCGTGCACCGCGCCGCCTCGATTGAGGAACAAGCCCGCCGCCGTGAGACCCGCACCAAGATACTGCGCGGTCTGATTAGGTGCTGGTCCCGTCGTGGTGCCCTGCGACGTGCCGCCAAGGTTTGAGCCAACGCCAGTGCCGATACCGGCCAACCATTGTGTCTGCTGATACGGGAACGCCTGCCCCTGCGCGTATTGGCCATATAGCGCACTGAGGCGCTGTTGTTCGGTCTGCTGTTGCAAAGTACCGGCATTGATCTGCTGACCCGCGCCAGCCAGCGCCGCGCCCTGACCGGATATGCCGTAATTGGCCTGCGCGTTGGCCCCAGCAAGACCAAGCTGCTGCTGTTGCTGCGCGGTCTGTACCGCCTGACCATAACCCTGCTGATAAAGTCCGGCATCGGTCGACGCCATCGTGCGCCCCTGCTGCCCCGCCAGAATAGCCTTGGCGACCCCAGTCGCATTGCCCCCAAGTGCGCCTTGAGAAATCTGGTTACCCTGCAACCCCGCCATCTGCACGCCGTTGTCGTGCGTCATCTGCGCGTTGGTTGCATCAACAACGTTCTGCGTATACGGATTGAGGTAATTCTGGATTTGCGCTCCGGTGAGAGGCGAGGAAGATGCAGCGGCCTGACCAGACGCCGCCTGAATATACGGCGAGGCGAAATTGGCGTTGGAGTTAACGCCAGCAATGCCAAGGTTCTGCTGCGAATTAACGTCGGCAGTCAGCGGCCCGCTATAGGCCTGATACGGCGTCGAGGCGACGCCTTGCGCGCGCTGGAGGATATCACGGTACGCCTGCGCGGCCTGCGGGTCAGCAGCGTTTGAGGTGGCGGTGCTGGAAGTTTGCGAGCCTTTTCCCAATCATCTCTTCCACCTTCCGGCCCGGAAAGCTATTCGCGCCAGCGCTCGCTGGACAGTGGAATGGTGCTTTGCTTACACGATGTCTGCTATGCCGTCAAAGCGGTGATCAGTGCCGCCGGAGGCCGATGCAGAAAATAGCCACCAACGGGCTCCCCAAGCTGTCGTCGGTAGAGTTCCATTTTTGCCTTTGTACGTTCATTGGAAACCACCCCGATCACAAGGGGGATACCGATCTCGTCCGAACAGCGTTTGCCGAAGGCGATCATATCTTTTGCGTGTGTCGAGCGGCGACATTCCGGCCGGACGTAATTTTGAATTTCTTCGAGAATCCAATCATCGGTATACCAAAACTGACTGATCAGCAGCAGTAACATGCCTTCGATACTGTTGTGACCGCCTACCACACCAATGATCGCCCCGCCGCCGTTAAAGGCGCGATCCACCATTGTCGCCACCTTCTTTGGAGCTAGTTTAAACTGACCGTTCTCGCGATGATTCTCTTCGCACATTTCCAGAATTTGCTGGCGGTCTTCCGGCATCGCCTTTCGCACCGGTGAGGTGATCAGCGTCATTTTAATTCATCGCCCCAGAGGGTTTCGTATTGGCTTCAATGATCCGGTCCAGCGCATCGCGCACTGCCTGCGCGGTCGCAAGGTCCATTCGAAGATCGACCGTGATCGGTTCCGATACCGCAACAATCATTTTATCGCCATCGCGCGATGGATACCATTTGGCCGTCGAGAACGCCAAATTGATCACGCCGTTCAAGAATCCATTTACCTGAAGCGTGTTGACGAAGATGGGGGAGACTTGATCGGCCATGTGTTCAATCCTGCGCGGGTGGGGCCAGCTTGGCCAAGGTCTTTATGTGGTTCTTGCGTTCGGTGGTCTGCCAATGATCTAGGATGCGATGACCATGGTCAAGGTTTCCGTAGCGGTCCATTATATCTTCTGGGCACACCACAAACTCACCATCAGCGGCAAGAATTGGCACCCGTCCACCGGATGCTCGTTTCGCTGGACGTGCCTTTGCGGTCTTGTAAGCCGCAACACTCTTCGGAAACATCTTTTTCAGTTTCTGGAATCCAGCAAGCGTGTTGCCTTCTCCCATGGCGCTGCAGTGGTCACTGGTCAGCACATAGGAACCATCTGGCACATGCATTGGCACCTTGTCAGCGCGGCCGTCCGTGTGACCAACGATGGGACCGAGATGCACTTTCCCGCCCTTTGCGCGCTTGATGCTGCGCGCGACGTTCATTGCAGGATTCACCGATCCACCTGTGTTGCGGTTTCTATCTGCATCAGATTTTTCCCCAGAAGTCAGCCCCACTGTATCCGACTTAAGTAACCCGCTCTCGCCGACTTTTTTCTCATCGAACTTTGCGAATCTCGAACGAACCTGTTCAGGCCCAAAAGGAACGGCCACACGATGTCCTTGTCCACCCGCCTTGCCACCGCTGTCTAGGATGCCGTCGTATCCGAGTTTACGCAACTCTGCTGTCACCTTGTCTGGAATGCTGGTCCAGACGAATGAGTTGTCGCCCTTGGCATAATCCTCTTTGGCCTGAGCAACCCATTCTCGCGGAGTGTAGCGCGTATTCTTATCCCATTGATCAGAACCAAATTCATTTTTGCGAGTGCGATCTCTGGCAAAAGCCTTTTCCAGTGCTGGCAAAACAATTCCAGTCATCAATGTTGCATCTTCAGTTTGAAGCGGCTTGTGCATCCGCAGCATCGCTGGGAATACGCCCTTAGCTTCGGTCCATGGAGCGTTTGCCTCGCTGATCTGATGTGGATAGCCGGCGAGCCGGTAAACCTCGGAGAGCGCCGTCTCGTTGCCGATTAGTTCTCCGCTATCATGCCACATTTCGCGCAGAGCGGCTAACGGATTGCCTCTAGCTTCGTGCTTCAATATCCAATCGTAGTGGCTAGGCGATAAAGTAGCATCAACTCCTTCTGGATGCAGGGTTAGCGGTCCCGACGCCTCTTCTGGATTTTCGTATCCGATACGCTTTGCTCTCGCGTGTATCTCCTGCTTCACCTCGGGGGGCAGAAAATTCCAACTACGCTCAACCGATAATGGTGTTCTGCCACTGATTCCCAATTGCTTCGGCAATACTTGAAAGTAATCCGCGACATTGCCTTCATCCATGGCGACGCGAGATGTATCCGGCTTTCCCTTTGCATAGTTTGATGCAATTTCTGGATTATCCGTAAAGAATGGCATCGGACCTGATGTTGCCCGCTTCGGATTGATCTTGCCGCTCTCTGTAAAGCGGTCCATACGCTCGCCGCCGTGATACCACGGACCAGTATAGCCTTGCTCTGCGGCTCGCTCCAGAGCGGCCAGCGGAGCCCCTGTGGCCTGCGAATCGGCTGCAGCCACCAGAGCACGCTGCGCAACCGGGGCGGCCTCCCTAGCCCCTGTCATGAGCGTCTGGCCACCCGCCAAGCCCGCCATATCCTGCGCCCGCTCCATCATCGGATCGTTGGGCTGCGCCTGCACGGGAGGAAGCCCCAACTTGCGCCCCAGCCATGTCGAGTCCTGAGTAGGCTCAGACGGGGCTGGCGCGTCTGTGTAGTCCTGCCGACGCAATCCGGGCGGCAGAACCGCCTGATCGCCGGAAAGCACGTCTCCGGCCAGCGTAGCCCCACTGCGCACCATCTTCTCGGGCCATAGTTGGTAGCGAGGCTCGCCGAATTGGGTTCCAGTTAGGCGGGATAGTGTTCTTGAGAGCGGACCCTGCGGGTCCGGCGCTGGTTCATCGGACGTTTCACCCCCGATCCTAATGCCGGACATTGGATCGTAATTAATGCCGCCGCCTTCTGCACGCCGCCTACGCTTCACCGCGCGGGCAACGCGGAGGGCCGGGATGCTGGTGGAGTTGATAGGCACTATAGACCTTCAGGTATAGTATGGGACTTTTACAGCCGTCCCGTTGGGAAGAGTGAGTGTAACAAATCCTACCGGGTTTGCGGGAAGGGTAGCAGCCCCTCCAGTGGCAGACGCCGATGTCCCTCCGATAGAGCCGAATGCCATCGTCAGGGCTTTGTAGATCAGCCCCAGATATGTGACGCCGGACTGTTGCGTGGAGTTAATGGTGTCGAGATCGGCTGCGGCCATTATCGTCGTCCTGCTTCACCATACCGGAATCTAACATAGCCGAGGCGCGAGAAACTGCCAAGGTCCGCACCAGAGGCCGTGATGCTCATCAGGCCACCCCGCATGCGGGTGGACAAGTATTGGGTCGCCTGCTGCACGGTATATGGCCCATAGGTTCTTGGCGTATCGCCCGGGAAGTCAACCATATTGAATGTCATAGTGATTTGAGCGTTTTGCGATTGGCCATACTCTCCGAACTTCCAGTCCGGTCTCACTTGATCGACTACCGGATAAATTTCTCCCTCCGCAAGACGGAAGTATCCAGTCGTCCATGACCATTCCATTGGCTGCCCGTCCGCATCGTTGCCGGTTTCGTGCTGATAGATCACGCCGCCCGGCGTGGCCGCAATCGGGGGTCCGAAAACGTTTTGATCTATCCATGCCGAGCGTGCCATCTGGCCGTAATCCCACGGCTGATTCGGCTCACTGATGTTCATCTTGACGTAGGAGTCATTCTCGCCGCTCACACTAGCGGTTGACGGATAGAACCAACCGACCTCATTGAAGCCGGTGTTAGGCATCGCTCGCACGTTCTGGATGAAGTCGGTGTTTAGATTCTGGAATACCGCGTCCCAAATCGGGCATGGGATCACCTCAACGCCGCTCCCGGCGTAACGATAGAAATTCGAAGGCCCCATCCAGTACACGCCACCACGCAACTGCTGCACGGAATGCTTACTTGCAGCGCCAGCCCCAGCACCAATCTTGTTGAAGCCATAGACGTTCGGGAATCCGATAAAGTTCATCACCCACAAGTCGAGATCGGTCCAGATGAGGTTTTGATTCGACACCGCCATTCCGGCCACGATGCGCGACCCGATGGGGATGCGGAAATTGCGTGCAAGATTGGTATCGCTTGGCGTCCAGTTGAAGAAATTCCCGCTGTCACACCACTGCACCAGCATCGGGTCTTGAATGACGCCAATGGTCTCCTGAATTGTTGAGCCGAAAACAACAACGATCTGTGCCGAAGTCGAAACAAACATCCCGGAGTTAAAGACCGGTCCCGAGGAAATCAGGCTCACGTTGTTGAATCCGCCAGACGGTTCCCAATAATAGATTCCGCCATTCTCAGGGCACGCCAGCAATATCTCTCCCCAATTATCAAGAGACCAGTCCGTCGAGGTAATCGGCACCCCGGTTTGCGATCCCGGGACGATGCCGGTGCCGAAACCTCCAGTCCCGAAGCCCCCGAGGCCGAAACCAAGGCCCGTGGCTGGCGGCCCAAGAGCGATATAGTAGACAAGTTGGGCGAGGCCCGCATTCATCGAGAATGAGCCAGCCGCGCTCGCCTGACTGCTGGCCAGAATTGTAAAAGCGTTTGCGCTAGTGATTGCCAGCGCGCTGTAAAGCCCGTCTATCGTCACGCCGTTGCCAGTCGTCGGTATCGGGAAGACGATGGTGTCGTCGCCGACTGTCATCCCGTGCGCCGTAAGGGCGACTGAGACCACAGCGCTTCCACTGGTAGTGGTGAATACAGGGACCGCACCCCCATTGGCGACTGTTGATGTGGCGTTTGTCGCTGCTGTTATCTGATAGGAGTGAGTGCCGGTAATGACGCTGATGGGATAGAGCCCAGACAGGATGATACCACCGACCGAAATCGGGGTGTCGAAGAACACCGAATCGAAGGTGGTAACATTCGTGATATTGGGGTCGACTACCGTGACCACCGGAGAACCGTTCGTTGTCGAAAAGTCCGGCGTCGGATTGGTTCTCTTGGTTTGCGGCGTAAGGGTGCGCAGCGTCCCCGAAGCGATGGTGGCCAGTTGCGTCGTGGTGCCGATGGCGAGGCGATCTACCTGATTGAGGTCTTGCCATGCGTGGAGTTCACGCGGCACCCCCCCAACGGGGAGCGAATAGAACCTCGCCCAGCCGCCCATCTTCTGCGCGAGGCCATCCCGAAACCTGATCAGTTGCGAGGAGGCATACCCCGCTTCAAGCAGCAGTGGGGTTTTTTCGACATTGATGCCTGCGTTTAGGCGGACGCCACTGAACGGCATGGCTTACCCCGCACGGATCATGCGGATTCCCGAGACGATACCCGGCGCGGCGTTGCCAATCACTTGCTGAGAGGCGTTGGTATAGGCAACGGAAATCGAATTAATATCTGAGGATGTCAGCGCCCCAATATTGTTGCCTGTTGGAAATGACACCGGGGTCCCTGTGCCCGGGGTCCCCACGGTGTTGCTGCTATAATTCTTCGGAACGGTGGCCGTCGAAGTCACCGAAATGTTCTGCGTGGGGTTAACCGAAGTGAGAGACGGAATCTGGTTCGCCGCCAGTGTCACGCCATTTGCGCCACCGACGCTGTAGAGGATATCCCCGTTTATTCCCGCCCCCACAGTGGTGAGACGGCCACTCCCTCCGTTCAGGAAAAAAGACCCACGCCCCCTAAAATCTGGCAAGTTGGCCCCAATCATAGCAGCAAGATACGGATAGACGCTGCCATCAAATGCCGATCCGTCACAAACCAAGTAAGGAGGAATTGACGATCCCGTGATCCATGCCGGTGCGGCAGTGACCGGCAAATCAAGATAAGACCCGATGCGCCCCAAATTTCTATATGCAGGAATGCTGCCGTTTATTTGGATGTCAACATATTCCCCGGGCGGGATGCATATAGACCGCGATTGATTGCCGCTGAGGACGGCGACGTTGAAGTTTGTATTTGTCGTAAAATTTCCAATGGTCCACCATCCTTGGATGCCAGGATTTGGGAATACAAGCGTGACGCCCCCTGCGAGGGCACCCGTAACAACAATCGTTCCGCAGGCTAGTTGTGCGGCATTCAGGTTAAAGGTGCCCCCTGTTGTCGAAATGTTGAGGACGCCTCCTGTAATCGTATCCAACAGACCCATATTGGCGTTGACCGGAACATCCCATGTATCGACATCGCTACCGTGGGTAGGAACCGCAAGGCTTCGATTGGTGGTGACCGGATCGACCATTATGTCCTCGGCGGGGTAGCGATTGGATCAGGCTCTTTCGAGGTCCAGCCCTGACTACCGAACTTCTTCCTGATTTCCTCAACCTTGGCGGAATCCAGTAGTGTCTTGACGTGCGTCTCCCACGTTACACCAGCCTGCGGATTGTCGCCAGCAGCAGAGAAGTTTAACTGATACCCAGCCGACATCACCAGCGCGGCAGCGAGAAAAACATCAGGGAGGGATTGACTTAAAAATGTGACTTGATTTGACGCGGAAAGCGGTGCCGGCCTTATGGTCCCCACTACCTCCACGGTGTACGGTTCATCGGGCCACGCACCCACAAGCCACCTCTGCTGCGTGAGCGGTGCGAACAGCGACGGAACACCAGCCGCTTCAGCGCTTGGCCATGTTGCATCCAGATACTCTTTCGATACCGGGCTCATCGGGTGGCGAGTACCAAGCACAGGGTCCGTGACGGATGATGGCGTGATGACGTTCATCTGCTCCACGACAATGAATGTAAAGTTACCAGTCCCGGGAAGCACGAAAGTTCGATTCAATGGTGTAAGCACGCCAGTTTGGTCCACTCTCGTACTCAAGAGGTCCAATTCGCGATACAGACGTTGCTCGGCATCGTCGATAATGTTCGGCAGTGCCGTCACAAAATTAGGATCGTTCACCGGCACAACGATCATGTTGGCCAAGCTCGTGGTGAACGTATTGTAAGTCAGGCTCACTGTGTTCTAGCCTTCACTGGCTGAAGCCCCATTATTTCGAGACATCGGCATTACGGTACTTCATATTGGACTTCTGCCACGACAGACTGTCCAGTCACTATATAAGTTCCAGCAGCAGCCGTGCTGCAACTCATTATAGTTCCAGATTGATTGATAAAGCAGGCCCCACTGCCACCCGTTACTGCGTACTCATAGGAATTCCCAACATATCTAAAGGCCGCCGCTGTGAATGGTAAAGATATTCTCAAGGCCCCGAGACCTGTGCCGGCGGCCGTAACTGTTAAATCAGCGCGCGCCGTCAGGGTCTTTCCATTCAACCAATAGCTACAACTATTGATCGTAAACGTTGGTGGCGTAACTCCTGGCGTTTGCGCAACAGCAGTGCAAGTACCAGTATATGAAGTCCATGCAGATAGATTTACGCCGCCGCGCGCTACTGCGAGCGTGCCGGACGAAATATTACTAGCGTTTGTTGTATCCGTTGTAGCAGAAGCAGCGAAAGCTACCCCCCCAGTCTTGGTGCACGTTGTTGCAACCGCTCCAGCGCTCGTTGTGCAATCTCCGGTTAACGCTGGCATTCTGGCCGCCAACAACGTACCGGAATTAAGGTTACCGGCATTCCCTGCAACAAGCGTCAATGCTAATGAACCCGCAGTGTTTGTTACATCGCCAGTATGGGCGGGCTCTTGGGCCGCTTGTAGCGTCCCTGTCAGACCCGTGGTTGGCATCGATGCCGCCGTTATGCTGGTGTTGCACCCGAATCCGGTGTTGGTGGTCCATGTCAACGCGCTTGATGCGGTACTGCACGATCCGACCGCGAGGGCCGTTACCGTGGCCGTGCCACTCGTGCCGTTGCCAAGAACGGTATTAGCTCCAACTGATGGCGCATTGGCGATTGGCAGGTTGCCGGTGATAGTTGATGTGCCTAGCGCGACCGTGAAGCCAGCACCGGTCGCGCCTCCAGTGAGCGTGCCGACGCTGGTAAGCGACGACGCCAGCACATTATCTGCTAATGTTGCACCGCTTAATGTTCCGGCAGGCGCGATGACGGCCGCTGTCGTGATTGATGTGGTCAACCCTTTTGCGTTGATAGTGATTACCGGAATCGCGGTGGACGATCCGGTGGTGCCAGCGCTCGCGACGGTGGCAAGCGTAGAGACGCAGGCCGATGTCGTGATGTCGCCAGTCAGCGCCGGAAGGTTCGCGCAGCCAATTGCCGCGTAGGTACCATCCCCTCGGAAGAACGTCGTTGTGTTGTTCGGCCAAGCAGGTAGCGCGCCTGATAGCGACGCCGTTGCCGGATTGATGAGCGCCGTGAGTTGGGTGTTGGTGTATTCGCCGACGAAGCCTGCGTTGTCGTAGAGCACGCGCAACGTCGTGCCACCGCTAATCGCTGTCGTACCTACTGTGATGCTGCTAGCGGCAGCCGTGATCGTGCAGGCCGCGCCAAGCGTGCAAGTCTGGCCGTTCACGGTAGTTGCCGAATTTACGAGATCAGCGTTCGTCACCAACCCAGTCGCGGTGAATGCACCTGTCACCGTCAATGACGCCATGGTGGCGCTCGTTGCGCGCACGTAAGCTCCGCTTCCGGTCGGGGCTACTCCATTGGCCTGCAGGATGCCGCCCCCGAGATTAAGATTGCCAGCCCCCGGGTCAGACGTGGTCCCGATCATGAAGCCGATGCCAGCTCGCCAAACCTCTGTTAGATTCGTCGAGCCCGGCGGAGTAACGCGCCCACGCATAAACCCGCCATGATCGGTACCTGTCTGGGAATTGGCGGTTGCAAAATCAAGCGAAGCTACGTTGCCAAAACTGGCCGTGCTATCCAAGGCCTGCGCCGATATCGTTTTGATGAAGGCCGCAGCATTGACCGCAGTAGGCGCGGCTGCCGTGCCAAAAGAGAGCCTGCTTGTATCCAGATTTACGCCGACGCCATATGCGTCTGAGGCGTAGCCGACGAAGCTACCGTTCGCTCCTACGGCATGGAATTGCGTCGTCTGAGGCGTAGCAGATGCGCTGGTGTTATTATTCGCCGTAAACAGGGCATCGGAAGCAAGTGCGGCACCACCGGAAAGGCCTATTGTGCCGGAAAATAGATTGTCGCACTGCCCCCATGAGTCGAAGGTTACCGGCGAAGACCCCGGCAAGGTGGAGCAATTCGTCCCTCCAGCATTAAGACGCGCGTCACCATGGATAAGAGCCTTGGTGCCGGTCAGCGACGAACCTGCCCACGTTACCCCAGATAAATCCGCCCGGGCGTTGTTGACGCCGATAAAATAATTTGCAGCCGTCAGTCCAGCCGATAAGGTTACCGTGAAAGAGTTGAGCCCCGGAGCCTGCCCAACGAATCCATTTTTCCGAGAGTGGATATGGGACCCCATGCTACCGACGATTGAATAATTGCCGCCTATCAGAACCGTGCCGCCAGCAGCCTGAATCTGATCTCCGTCAGTAACTCCAAACCTTGTGCCAGCCCCGATTGTGATCACGCCACCGGGGTTGGCCAAAAGCTCAGCAAAACCGCCCGTAGGGTTTCGTAGCTCTAGGCATGAAATAGCTACGTTGGCGTTTGATACCGTCAGGTTGACCGCCGACGTGGTGGTCCAGATAACATTTCCCGGGGATGAGCAGTTTCCGACGATTGATATCTGGCCTGCACCAAGCCATGTCCCGACAAGGTTGATAACATCGGTATAGGATGGGCTGTCTCCAAGATTGATCGTCGCATTCCCCAACCCATAATTTTTGATTACAGCCTTGTTGACAGCCGCTAGGATTGTTTTTGTGGCACAATTTTGCGGATAGACCCCAGAGACGTATGCTGCGTTAGTTAAGCCCGTGCAGAACGAATCGTTGCCATCCGCCCCCCTCACATAGAAATCAGTATTTGACCCGCCTCCGGTGAGGCCGCTGGCGATGATCGCTGAGGGGATCGTCAACCCCAACGGAAGGGTCGTCGTAGCGATTGGGGGTGCCGTGCTGCCCGTTGGGTTTGCCAGCACCGTTTCTGGAGCAATTGGCGACAAACTCCCTGTCGGCACCGTCGCGAAGGCGGGGAGCGCTAGAGACCCTGTAGGGTTGCCGCAGAACTTCCCGGCTGGTGCCTGCCCAGAGCATTGAGCAAACGCGCTCAGCGGGGCTGCCAAGGCCAGCAGGAGGCCAACGGCGAGAGACTTTAGGAATTTCATGATCATGCGCTCGTCAAATACCAATTTCCATTCGAAAGGGGATTGAAGACCCACCCCCCGTAAGGATTACTTATCACGATTGGACTGGCGATCCCATCGGCCGTGCCGGTGAACGAAATGGTGATATTGTGGATGTCGGCATCGCCCTTAAGGTCTCGCACCATAATCGGCGAGAAATTTCGCACACCTGCTGCACCCAGATCGATGTAACTCGCAGCACCCACTGTCTTGTTTAGCAGAACGCGCACGTCAGTGACTAGCGCCGCATACGGCGAACCGATGGTAGCACCAGCGGTAATAATGGTTGGTGTGACGGCAAATCCTTGGAGGAACGACGCCAGTAGGTCCACGGCAACGGAATAATTTATACCCTCTTCGACATTTCCGGGAGCAACCAACTCAATGAGTTCGGTGCCGTCGAACGGCCCCGCAAACTCCGGCAGATCGGTCATCTGACCGCCGTTGTATGTCTGCAACGTGTTCGCTGAAGGAACGACCATCGATCACCCCCTCAGTTCGTGTCGAAGTATTTGGAGACCTGCAGATAGCGTGCGCGCCCGCCCTGCAGCACGCGCGGCTGGCCACCCTGTATCAGGCGAGGCCAGTATTCGTCGATGGCATAGGGTTCCGGCAGTGCGTTCCAGAGCGGCGGCGGGTCTGGTGGAAGAACGATAGTGCCGAGTTGGCGTTGGGGTCGATCTAAGCATGGTGGGCAGACTTGCAGATTGATCGACATCAACAGTAGGCCGCGCCATTCGGACTGATCCTGCAGCTTCTCCAGATTGTAAATGAAGCCGCATCTTTGGCACGTTGACCAACCTCGCGGCGAGCGTGGGTTGGTGCGGGCTCCTCGTGGATGCGGCCTGTTCGACATGCGCTCTCATATCACTTATCGGCGATAATATGAACTGATCTGCGGCGCGAGAGACAATGGGACATTTTCGACTCCCTGCGTGGCCGCGACGGTCCACGCCTCATCGGCATCCATCTTGCGCTGCTTCTCAAGCGCGAGGGCTTGCACAACATCGTTTGGCCCGTAAGGGCGAGACAGCCGATGTGCTAGTCCGGCAATGAGCCAATCCATCCATAGGACCGGAACGTCCGGCGTCTCACCACCTGCAAGATTTGCGTCCTGCGTCTGGATGCAGCGATAATATTTCAGTGTGTAGCCAGATGCATTCGGCACCGGCCAGAGCGTGATCGTGGGGGAGATGAGCCGGTCGAACCAGTACGATGTCGGTCGACCCGGAGTTAGCTTGTTAGAGAACGAAGCATACTCCGTGCGACTCACTGGCGTGATGAATAGGTCGTTCGCGGCTGTTGGGGTTGCAGTATTCTGCGTGATCCAAGCGTCAAGGATCATGACGGTGCTTGGATTTACGGCATAAGTTTCTGTACCGCTGACCAGCGCTGTCTCAATTAGATCGACCTTCCACAGATTTACCTGCTTGTTCGATCCATGAGATGCGAGCAGAAGATTAAGTTCCCGGCGCGCGGTCGCCATGTGCTTCTGGGTCAGAGATGGCGCAAAAACTTTTACGCGCTCGTAGGCAGCTAGTACCCCCTCGCCGTTGGAAATCTCGAAATCGTAGGTGCCCGAACTAGTGATTGCAGCACCCTCAGTTGATCGAGAAGCCCTGCAGAACTTGCAGCGTCAAGGACCCAGCCGTGAGGGTGGCAATAACGGCACGGATGCGGGTAACCGGAGCGGTGATCGGGGCAACCTTGCTGGCGGCGGTGGCGGCCGGAAAGTCCGTGCTGTCAAACCAGATCGCATCGGCGTCGGCGACGTTGATGTCCGAAAGGGTGTACTGCAACTTGTAGGAAACGGGGCCGGTGACCAGCGTAAACGCGACATTCACATTGAACGGAGCAATCGAAGGGTCCAGCATGATGGACGCCTTGGTGCCGGTGGTTGTGTAAGCGATCTCGTGCGCAAGAGCCATGCGATCCTCTTTTCAGACCGCTCAGTCGCCTTGCTTGATGCCCGGAAACTTGCGGTAGACCTTTTCGCGGACCGCCTTTTTCAGATCGGCCGTTCCAAATTCACTGGCGCGAGACAGTGCCGCGCGCGCGTGTGAGGCATCAGGGACTGGATAGGCTCTGTCCTTGGGGTCCGCAAAATCACTCGCCGGAAGCGCCCTCCGATCTGCGGCCGACAATCTCGCCATAGCGGCCTCAGTTGGCGCTCTTGCCCGCGCTCGTGGTGCGATGCGCCGACGACAATGGATTGCGGTTACTGCCTACGCCACCACCAGAAGCGCGCTTCGGCCGGTCCATCCGCATCTTCGCCATCTTGCCTTCAACTGGACCACAAACCTTGCCGCCTTTCTTGCGCTTCGCCGCTTCCTCGAAAACCTTCGGATTACCTGAAACCTTATCTGGCATTTTACTCTCCTGTTATGCCGGGTTGACGGCAATGCCTGACGTTGCCGCTGTTGGCGGCGCTCCGTCGACATAGGTATTCGCCAGCGCGTTAGTGTCGCCCCACTTGGTGGCACCGACCAGCGACGAACGCTGGACCAGAATGAGACCACCCGGGGAAGCGTTGGTCATCGAAAACGCCGCCGTCAGTTGCGTCGATGTGCTCTTAAGGCAATTGATGAATGAGCAATCTTCGAATAGCTGCCAGCGGTCCATAGCGGCGGCACCAGTAGCGATTACAAAGAACGGGGTAGCGGCAGAGCCCAACAACGGGAAGATGCACTTTCGGAAGACATTCCGTGGCGTGCCGCCGGCGAACTCCAGAGACGCGTTGGCCGCGCTACGTGTGATGGTGTCAAGGCCAATCTGGCACCCGATGAAGGTGCTCTCGCCGGTAGTGCCAGTGACCTTCAGGGAACGGCCACCAGCCTGTGCAGCAGCAGTAGCGTTACCCATGCCGCCGAACAGGCAGTTGGTGTACTCATTGCGTCCACCGTCCTGCCAGCAAACTTGGGCGGATGCATCTCCGAAGCCATGGAATGAGCCGATATTGACGAACTTGCATTCAGTGCCGGTAACGTTCACCAGCGGTGAAAACACCGTGGACCCAGTCTGCGATATCCGCGAGCGAGCTTGCGAGTTGAGGTTGGGCGACAAGCCAATCAAATGGGTTTTGCTCTTAGCCCATGTCAGCGTAGCCGAGACGTGGGCCGTACCCGTCAACAGGACGACATCGCTATTGCCGTCAACGCACTGCGCATAGGCCGCCCCGATGGTCTTCAGCGCATCACTGGGACCGCCGGTATTGCCATCGCTGCCATTGGTCTCATCGACCCAGAAATAGTTGCCCGTGAACGGCAGCAATCCAGCCATGCCATACAGCGGCATGCCGAACTGCCCGCTGATGTTCTGTCCCGCTGAATCATAACCGGGTGTCGTCATTGTCTCTCTCCTGCATCCGGCAAACTACCCGTCGCCGATCTTCGGGGGTCATGACGACCCGTTATTTGCGAGTAAAAAGAGTTTAGCTCGTGGGGAATTCGCCCCACGCCGCCCGGGGGTCGTTGTAGCCGAAACTGTAGCGTTCATATGCCTTGACAAGGAGGTTATCTGTGATGTTGTCGACCCACATGTCGCTCTCATACGGAATGCGGAGCATGTGGATGAGGCCTTCGATGTTGGTTGTGAGGAACCACGCGAAATTGGAGGTCAGGAAGTCCATCACGATGTGACCTTCCGGCAGGCCGCCGGAGGTGGTGAGGATCGCGTTGACATCGTTCATGGCGGTGCCGGGGCGCAGTTCCGTCTTCATCAGGCGGATTGCAACCGGCTCCAGCGCGACCGGCACGACAAGCCGGCGCGCACGGGCTAGAATCTTCAGACCGCGCTCGTTGACGAACAGAGATCGCACGTTGGCCATGTTGGCGAGCAGTGAGGCCTCATTCAGCGCCTTCGGCGAAGACGAGGTATTTGCCCACGTACCGGTATCGAACGGGTGATCGGTGGCGAAGAGCGCCTTGCCGTCGCCGATCTGCACCGAATTGTAGACGTTGCCGAGATTGAGGACATTGGCACCCTGAATTTCCTTGAACTGCGCGAACGCCTCTTGGAGTTTCAGGTTGGTCGGGTT
>ERZ1292637.46-Hain-H14-01um-R3-46-length-72853-cov-8_pt1 | contig 72853 bp, 154 predicted proteins | sample MGYA00564405_ERZ1292637 | MGnify/ENA primary metagenome ERZ1292637 (study PRJEB36523, sample SAMEA6512645) | groundwater metagenome | collected 2019-01-09 | study: AquaDiva: Metagenomics assemblies of 32 groundwater samples | reverse complement strand
GCCATTTCATGCTTGCTGCTAAATGACTCCATACGACAACTACGCACATAATTGCAATGATCAGACTTGTAACTCACTACAAGATACATTGTGGGATAAGCAACAATGCTCCCATCATCCTGTAAGATTACAGGAATAATCTTGCCATTCGTAAACAATGCATTGTTGCTTTGCTCCCATTCTGCATCGGATCTGTCTTCAAAGCATAACGCTTCTTGAAGGTCCAAAGAAGGAGTCTCATTGTCAAAGCGGTAATAAGTACCGTCAACAGCTTGCAGGATGCAACGAAACATTAGCGAATCTCCATTTCTTGAAGTTCGGGCGAAGAAGGTTTAAGTAATTGAAAGTTGCGAAAATTGCGCCGTTGAGCATCGTAGATTGGCTCAGTAGCGAATGCAGTCATTTGATTGTTGATATCGGCTTCAAGAAAAGCGCGGCATCGAATGCCTTGCTCTTGAACCTTGCAATGTGCTTTTCGCAGCGCAGCTTCACTCTTGGCACCGCATACAACAAAATGCGGATGCTCCATGTCGGAGGGAATGAAAAAACGTGCGGATTCGGCGACAGCGTGACAGGATTGGACTAGCTGTTGCCCAGGAGAAAGGTCTGTGCGAACGAGAATGTAAACGTAAGGTGTACCCTAGTGAGTCATGGCATAATCTCCGGTTAATGTCGGATGTGTAGTAGAACGCCTACTACACATCCCCAAATAAAGGTGAGTTACGAGCTTACCTACACATATGATAGCATGGTTTTTTGAAAAATCAATCATCAATTATGATTCTTTTGTTCGGAATTGTCTTATCAGGCGTTCTTGAGGGTGCTAATCCTTGGTTTTCGCCTGCCACTACCATGCGGTAATAATTAATTACAGATCCGCTGCTGGTCTTGACGCTTCGATCCAGTCTAAATTGACTGATATTAAGATCAGCTTTGCCTAATGCCTTAGCCACCTGTGACTTAGCGTTCATCTCGGCTTTATCAATGTCCTTGCCAGCGAAGACACCAACTTCAATGTGATTTGGACCAATTTCTTTAACGCTCATATCGATTTTCTTGCCCAAATCATCATAGGCATGAGATGCCAATACAATTTGTTCGCCCGGCTTATAAAGTTTTGGCACTTGAGGCATTTCTTGACCCATTGCACCACTCATGCCAGCCATCATCGTGCCAGCAGCTAAAGCACGTTTCATCCAGTTCTCATTCATTTCAAAATCAGGATGTGTCTGTTCTAACCAGACAAAAAAGTTTTTATGTCCCATGAAATATGTATCATGGGACATAAAAACTTTCACCAGACCCTAGATGTATTCTTTCTGGAATTGGCGTACTTAATCATCTTTGTAATGTACCTATTCCTTTGTGCATCGGTGCGATAATCGCCATTAAATCCTTCCTGTAGCGGAAAATCATCAACGACGAAATCGCGTTTTAATTTGTTGCGAAGACAAAACAAACACAGTTGTTCGCACTTGCCTGCTTTCTTCCATACTTTATGTGTTACATAATAATGGAAAGATCGGCAACAAGCAATTTTGTTCTTGCCGTATCCCATATAATGGATTGGTGCTTTTTTGTTACAACAACCACATCTAGCATTTTCTCTTTCCATTATAAATTTTTCAGCCATGCGGTTCGATCAGCATCACTCGGCATACGCCAATCCCCTCGTGGAGAAAGACTTACAGATCCTACTTTAGGACCGTCTGGAACACAAGATCGCTTAAATTGACTAACGAAAAATCGATTAATGAAAGTTTTTAATGTCTTGTGAATTTCATCAGTAGTATACCATCGCTCGCCGAAATCTGCTTGACTTGCAAGATATAAAATCTTTTCAGGACTATAACCATAACGAACAAAGTTGACTAAGAAGAAATCATGCAGTTCGTATGGACCCAAAATGTCTTCTGTACATTGATCAATCTCTCCATTCTTATTGGGAGGGAGCAATTCTGGAGAAATCTTAGTTCCTACAATATCCAAAAGGGTTTTACGAATCTCTCCATCAAATTCATTGATAGCAACCCAATTCACCAAAAACTTCACCAAAGTCTTGGGAATACTGCAATTCACATTGTACATGCTCATATGGTCGCCATTATAGGTACACCATCCAAGAGCAGCCTCGCTTAGATCACCAGTCCCAATGACAAACCCCTTGCTCATCAAAAAGAAAGTTCGCAATCGCGCTTGAACATTCTCGAATACCAAATCGCCTTTCGCCAATACATCAGGATGTAGATGTTTCAAAGTATCTTCAAAACATTCTAAATCATATTTGCTGCCATCGACACTATCGTGAAATAGACCCATTCCAAAAGGATCATGTTTCATATCTTTGAATGCTTGTAAAGCAGAACTGCGAATATCAACAATTTGAGAACTAATGCCCAAAGCATTCATCAAGTTAAGAGCATTATTCTTTGTTCTTTTGGTGGTTCCAAATCCTGGCATTGTTAAGCCCAAGATATCAGATACCGAAAGACCCAATGCCTGATAAGTTTTAACAGCCACCAATAGAGCTAAAGTGCTATCTAAACCACCAGACACGCCAATAGTAGTATTCTTGATTTTGGACGATTTCAGACGCTGTGCAAGTCCAGCAACCTGAATACCAAAGATCTCTGCACAACGATTGTTTAATTCATCCGCATCTTTAGGTATAAAAGGTGTACCATTAATGAAGCGAAATAGTTCTTTAGCATCACTCTCTTTATTGATGCAAACCGAAACCTTACGATAATTTCTAGGAATTGGGTGTTGATCAAAACTGGTTGTACCACGACGATCACCAAGAAGACGATCAATGTCAATGTCTGCAATGATACTGCGATTGCCTAGATTGATATCTCCTGGGGTGCCAATGCGATTACTTTCTTGAAGTAATGTGCCATTCTCGGAGATTAAGCAATGACCACCAAACACCACATCGGTAGTAGACTCTGTTGGTCCACAAGATGAATATGCATAAGCTGCCATACATCGTGCAGACTGACCTACAACCAAGTCGCGACGATAACTTGCCTTTGCAACTATTTCATTGCTAGCAGAACAGTTAAGCAAAACAGTGGCACCAGCTAATGCTTGATAGCTGCTAGGAGGAATAGGCATCCAAAGATCTTCGCAAATCTCAATACCTATTTTGACATCGCCATTTTCAAACAACAAATCAGTACCGAAAGGCACATCATAATCCTGCCAACGAAATGATTTTTGTTCTGTACCATCGGCTGGACGGAACCAGCGTAATTCGTAGAACTCACGATAGTTAGGAAGAAATTGTTTAGGGACAATTCCCAAGATCTTGTTAGACTGCATAACAACAGCACAATTGTAAAGGCTGTCGTTCATAGCAATTGGTGCGCCAATGACCACTAATGGTTTGTAACCATCCTTTTCTCGATATAGTTCGACAAGACATTTTGAAAGTTTGGCAATTGCAAGATAAGTTTCTTCTAACAATTTGGCTTGTTGAAAGAGATTGGCACAAGTGTAGCCAGTAACAGCAAGTTCGGGCAATAAAATAACATCAGGTTTTTTTGGGACTTGTTCTTTAATCATGTCCCAAATTACATCAATGTTGGCGTCCGGATTGCCCACTTTAACAATGGGCGAAAGAACGGCAACGCGAAGATACCCAAACTTGTTCATTTCATGTCCAGTAATAAATGAAAACTGCTGCTACCACTATTAAGAATAGCATTAAACAACGAAATCCACAACCAGATCGGGCACTATTTCTAGTGCGTGGCAATGGTCGTTTAGGCGAACCAAGATCGATTCTTTTAGGTGGTACGGTATCTGATCGATCTAACATTGGTTGAGTTTTTGCCATATATCTTGAGTATCCACTATCAGTGACGTGTCCTAAATTAGCTGCCATTACGAATCTTCCTAACAACAGTGTGAAGATCTTCAATAACAAAATCATGCGTTCGCAGAAGTTTCATTGCCATATTCATAGCAATTTCATCTGTTTTTGCAGATCTTATATCTTTAAGCCACGACTCTTCAGGATCTAAGAGCCAAGCTTCAATTTGTTGCTGATTCATAGCCTTCCTTAGTAACTGGCATGTGCAATTAGAAACAAATCCACATCACCCTCATAGCCATAAGCGGCGAGTCTTGTTTTAACTTCGTTCTTTGCTCCCTCAATCATATCAGGAGTGATTTTGATAATGCTCTTATCACCACTATAGCCTGTTGCTGTTGCTGTACATAGCTGTTTGCCTATAATCCATTCGTTTTTATCACCATCGCTATAATCATAGCATAGGTCTAAGTCTAAATCTTCAATCCAATCATGGATGCTGTCTTTAAATTCGGTAGGTTTGCCGCAAAAGTATACAATTTCTTTTTTGGTTTCAGCTTGATATGGAACACCAGTATCAGGGTTGTATTTGGTAACAGGAGTTTTTTCAATCACGTTCTTAACGATCTTGTGAGCAGGTACGCCTACAGCAAGATATGAAGAGAAATCAGCACCCATTGTCAACTCCTTATTATTTGTTCGCAAGTTTGATTTTGATTTAATCAGACCCGAACTTGACAAATGTGAACTTCTTTGTTGTAGATGTCATCGTGAAATTCACGCAAATGCCCGGTGCGGGGATCGAACCCGCCTACGTGATTTTAGAGATCACTAGCCAACCACTGGCTCAACCGAGCGAAGTTTGGCTTCTTTATAGATAACTTGTCCACATTTAGGACAATTAGAAGCATCAACAATAGGTCCAGGTGTTCGTACCAAACAAGAAACCGCAATGATATCTCGCTCATCAGCGTAGTCATCTGATCCAGTGATACTTTGACCACATTCGGTGCAGTTCAAAGCCATGCGTTGAGAAAGTTTCATAGGATGAGTATAGCAAAAAATTCGCCAGAATCAATTAAGAAATTATTAGTTGAGTTGTCCTGTCTAGAACGCAGGGCAATGCACACCAAACGCTGAACATAGCGTGGTATTTTTTTCTATCATTTGGATACTGACCCATACAATCTGCAATTTTGTTACCAAGCTTGTAATCGCCTGCCTTTGCAGCATCGTGAAGATCTTGATTTTCTGGGAACTCTGAAATAAGTGCTTTAATAAACTTGGACGGGTATTCTACTTTGAACATTTCAATACACTACCTTGCCTATGTGTTGGGGAACACCATTTGCTATCTCCGTAAGAGAAGCATTCTTAACGCTACTGCATGTGGGCACACCCTTTACTATCTCTGTAAGAGAAGCATTTCTAATGCTGCCATCCCAATCTGGGACTTTTTCTAATTTGGTATTTCTAGCAAGTTCTACTAAAGTCATGACGCATGTGCCATGAGTAACGATTATGGACTTCTCCGGTATTGTAGCAAAAAATTGCGCCATTTTCTCAAGAAACATCGAATCCGTCTCTTTAGGTAAGTTTAACGTTTCCTCATCTTTAACGCCAGTCCAATCCATTTCCCAGAAAGGTTCTGCCATAACTCGTATGGGCAAGCCAGTTTCCGGAAAACACCAAGAAACTTCACATAATTCAGGACACACCTTGAATTTGATATCAGTTTTACGATGAATGTACCTTGCAGTTTTGAGACATCTCAGCATCGGACTTGTGAATCCGCTATAACCAAGAAGATCAAATGGTTTAATGTAGTTTGAAATGATTTCCGCTTGAAATTCACCATGATTAGTGAGGTCGCTGTCCATATCCGCAGTCAAATGAACATTATAAAGACTTTCAGCGTGTCGTATAATCAACATTATGCAGCTTGCCTTTGAATGAGTTTAGCTATCTCGTATTCGTCGTACCTACAGGATTTCTTCGCATAACCTTCCCCATGAGTACACATAGTAAAATGCCACCAATTAAACGTCTCCAACTGTTCCCAACCTTCTCTTACCGCAGACACACCAGTTTCGGCATCGATCAACTCGCTCGCCGGAATATGAAACTTATCTAATGGATTAACTTCACATTCAATAACAAATTTATCATCTCGCGGTTCAACTAACTGCATTGCTTTTACATCAACGTAAGCTTTTCGTTCAACAAGCGCACGATGTAATAACTCTGGATTTGCTTCGGCGGCATAAAACTTCCCACCAACTGGTGAAAAGTAACTTTCATTAATCAATATTTGATTATCTTTTGTCCGGACATCTTCCGGAAATTGCTGGATAAACTTCTTATGCATCATTAACATAGATTGTTTGCCCAAATAAAACTCATACTTCATATCAATGCCATCTATGTCTTGAACTCTAGTTTGAAATCGACCATTTACTGGTTCGGAAACTTTGAGTTTAATGGAAGAATTGAATATTCCATGACGGATTTCGGAAATCAATTGTTGTTTAAAACCTTGCATAATATATCTATGCTACAGTATATTTATTGTGATTAAATAGATTGTAAAGTAAAGCAGTTCTTACACGTATTCCACTCCTAACTTGACGCCAGATAGCGCATCGCGGGTCTTTCCTTAGCACAAGAGGTAAATCCTCGCTGCGGAATTGAGAATGTAATACAATCGTATTAGGGGATATTGATCTTATATCAAACTCCTTTATCGAGCTTTCTGGAAGATTTTTACCCAATAAATATTCATCAATGAAAAAATCAGTCAAACCACATAAGCGAGTGATATACATGACATCAGGTTCCTTGCCCACAAAATGATGTATTCCCAGGCTATCTAACAACTCACAATCCGCAGCAAGCAATCCAAAATTGCTTTGCGGCGTAAATTTGATCTTTACATCTTCATAAAAACCCAATAAGTGAATTAACGAACGCACCACACCCATAGCCAGATTACCAACCATTTCAATGTTGATGTTGTCAACTTCACCAAATTCCTTCAGTATTGAATACACATCAGAAAGAGCCTGAACGGGATTCTCTCCGTTCCCTTCCCCGCCGTTGATAACAGGCACTCTGGATGCCTCAGTTGCGATTTGAACTGCATCCTTGTGCGAATGGTTAAGAACAATTACTTCCGCATATTCGTTCGCCATTTGAATCGTATCTTCTAAAGATTGATCATTTCCAAGCACAATAACCTCACCACCTAGCCGTTTCATAGCGACTTCAAAACTCACTAGACTGTCCTTTTTATCCGTTACTATCGCCATCATCTTGCCGCGAGCTTGGTAAACCAAATCTATGCCCTTTACATGCGGTTTACGCATCGAATCAGCAACCCTAAAAAGTCTTTCTAATTCGATTTTTTCACGGAATTGAGAAGTGCTTGTAAAGTGCATAGATATTATTTCCCCCAAAGATCGTACTTATACTACGATGAAAACAAAGAGTCAATATGACATTTCGAGAATATCTAGGACAAGATGCTCAAAACCCTCCAGCTACTGGACTCAGATATGATCATATTTCCCAAGAAGATATGCAACGACTCGACACTTATATCAAAAACGGTCAACTCAGCAGTCAAGATGTAGCTGATATTAATAAGATGTTATCCACAGGTTGGATCTTCAATGATGCGCTCAGTCGTGCCCTAGAACAATCTAACCAACGAAAATATCTACGAACTCGTCAAAAAGATGCGATTGTTTGATAAATAAACCATGCTGCAATTCAAAGAATGGTTCTTAGTAGAAAGTACCATAAGCCAATTACTGAAGTCCAACCCAGACCAAATCAACATTGGTAAAATAAGCACGGACGTAGAGGATGTTTTGGACAAGATGGGTTGGGCGGCACGAATCCCTAAAGAACGACTTGCCCCTTTGGTAAAACTCTTTACCTTTTGGATTGTTACAATGCAAGCAGGGCAAAAAAAAGACAATCACACACAACCGTGGACTCCGAATTTAACTTACAATATCGTATCCCGATCTTTTGTCCACGCTAACGCCGATTTCCTAGCAATGGTATTGGTGGACCAACCAAATGTCGCACGTAGCAAATTCAATAATCCACAGTATATGCTTACTGATTTGAATAAGGATACAGCAGACTGGCATACCCGATTAGCTGCTAAAAAACGTGCTTCTGCCGATCCTGGTAGAAAAGTAGAGATTGCTAACATGCCAGCAGGCTATTATTGGGTATCCCTGGATCGTGCTTCTTGTGATCAAGAAGGCGAAGCAATGGGGCATTGTGGCAATTCAGGGTATACCGAGGGGGATAATGTCTGGAGCATGAGAGATCCCAAAGGAGTGCCGCATTTGACATTCATTGTTAATGACCAAATTCTTGGTGAAAGCAAAGGGTTCTCTAACAACAAACCAGAAGCCAAATATCATCCTCATATTATAGCATTATTGTTAGGCAAAGAAAATGGTGTGGATATCATTCAATACGTTAAAGGTGGTGGCTACAAACCAGAAGCAAACTTCCATATTGATGACTTAAGCAAAGATCAAAAACAACAACTATTGACCTTGAAGCCCCAACTGGACGATTACTTTGAGTTCATGAAACAAAAAGCAGGTGGTGATGAAGCAAAATGGAAAGAACTCATTGATGATGCCGTAAATTTTAAATTCACCAGAATTGATGTAAATCAACAGCAAGCGATTATAAAAGAATTTCAAGACATGAATGATCTTATTACGTGGCTTAAAGAAGAGACTCAAAGCAAGCTAGAAGAGATCCCCGATTTTGAAGATATGCCTAATTGGGATTTTAATACCAATATTCGAGATGGATTGGAAACCTTTAAGCACAGTGCCGACAAAGAAGCTGAAGAATTAATGAACCAAATTATTGTTGCGCTTGAAGCAGGCTCAGAGGATGAAGAGGATGAAGAGGATCATGATATAGAATGGGCTGCTGAGCAAAATGATGAAGTGCATACAGCACTGATTATAGCTGCTGAAGATGGTATGCGAACAGGTGCAGAAAGTGATGCTTATGATCATGTGTTAAAGTATCTTAAAGATCAAGAAGACTATGAAGAACATGGTTTCTTTATTCGAGCCACCTATGGTGGTGGTTATATGATTGTTATTGGATTAAAGGATCTAGAGAAGCTGTATAAATCTAATGATGATTGGCATGGAGGATACCATAGCTTTACCGATTTCATCATATACAAATATGATGCTCCATATAATGGATACTCCGGTTTTGATGACCATTCTTACAATGAACGACTTGTAGAGTTGCTGCATGATGCACTTGCAAACATTAAAGGAGACAAATGAATTTCAAGCAATTCCTAATGTTATCTGAACAAGCAGAGATTGAATTTGCTCCTATTGCTCCAGGAGTTTTTCATGCGACCTATACTTATACGACTTCTTCGCCTCTTCAAGATGATGAAATCGAGCATGAGATTGAACCTATTGAGCAACAAGATTTGCCAAAAGGTATGCTAGAAAAAGCGAAAGAAGAGATCTTATTGAATGCAGAGAGTCAAAAAGCACCTGTGAATAAGTTCTTGCAAAAAGCTGCAATGCATTCAGACATGATTAATAAGACAATGACTGCGAATGCTACGTTAGATCGTCATCATTTTGCCGATGTTAAATTCATTAAAGGTACGTCTGAATTTGCTGGACTTGGAAAACGAAAGTATGTTTTAACCTTTCAATTAACTAAGCATTCACCTGAAAGCTATGCTGCTCATGCCTTTAAGCGATATCAATCGAGTGGAATGGATCGAGGCGACTATCTGAATTAATTCTTAATGAGTTGAGGTGCTTCCATTTCTTTTGCTTTAGGTTCCACAGCACCCCGTTCGTTGCCGACAAGAAAAGCAATTACGGTTACAAATGTTAAAATAACAGCAAATAAGATTGTTCTCATACTGTATTTATTCCGGCTTCATCTAATTCAGACATGAATTTCATGAGATGTTTACACAATCCAGGCAGTTCTTTAGGATTGGCACGATGCGTCCCATCAAAGTTTTCGTATTCTTTACGCACTTTTCCGTGCAAGCTCGTTTCTAAGTGATTGTAATAATTGAAACGTTGGTAGAAATCTTGACAGTTGCACCGCACTAAGACATCATAATCTTTTGGACGAATATGATAGGTTTTTTCATCGTCATGAGCAACGAAAGAAAACCCCTCATTGGCAAACACGACCCTCTTCAATAGAATGATGGGGCTATATTGACGATCTTCATTGGTTGCATTTGCTCGAATGAGGAGGGTCTTCATTCCTAGAAAAGGCGTATATCTCACCCCATCTATTTCTATTGGATCGGTTGCATGCTGCCGTTTAGTTGTTCTCGGAAACGCATCAACCGCAGATTGATATAATTCAGGCAGTGTATTTTCTAGCATTACTTATTTATGTAATGCCGATTTTTTATTAGTAATACTCTTCTTCTCCAATACCGCTCAATTTTTGCTGCTCTCTTTCAAGCTCCGTTTTGAATTGCTGCTTGACAGGTTTTGGCTCAAACTGCGATTTCATTAATGAGTAAAGTTCCATAAGAAGTTCATGAGTGCTTAGATTTTTAATCCGAGTCGCTTCCGCTTCTTCTTTTTCTTGAAACTCTTTTTCAATACGCTTTTCGTTTTCTTTTATGATTTTCTCTGCTTCAAATAAAACTTCATCAAAGTTTTTGTTATTGCTAAGTCCACAACCGCCTGATCGCGGCAAGCTGCGAATGTCCGGGACTTCGCTAAACTTAGGATCTGTTACATAACCAGCTTCGTCTACTGTAATGCCATCAATGCAACGGCTGCGTTCTTTAACTGTTGTTGAACCGACACTCCATCTTGCATCGCATCGCTTCAAAAGTTTTGCTGTCTCGTCCATTTAATCTCCTTTATTAATAACTCCATGTTTATGTATACATGAGTTATTAAATAAAGTTAGTCATCCGAAAAATAATTTGCGAACTGGTTCTAATTTTTCCAGTTTATCGAGGATCATTCTTTTGGTTCTGGATTCAATTTGTTCGATTCTTTGTTTTGTGATATTGAATTGATTGGCACACTCTTGCATTGTTTTGTCGTGTCGATATCTCATTTCCATGACGCCTTGATTTCTTGGACTGACGCCGCGCATTAAAAACATCCAAGCCGCATCTTGGATGGTCAAGTTTTTACAGGATTCGTCTCTCCATGTAATGCCGCCCAAAAGATCCAACATCTCATCGGACCAATCATTGTTCTCTGGAACTCGATACAGGTAATACTCGTTTTCGTGAAATTCACGAGTCATATCAACTACTCTGGAATCTGCATCTGTCATTTCTCTACGAGTCTTCTTCATTGAATTATATTCGCTTTCATATCGTAGCACCATACTGGCTGCTCCAATTATCATGCGACTGCTGTAATATGTTGTGAATTTAGATACGTTGGGATCGTATTTCCACAAACAAGCATTAAAACGAATGGTCAAATATCCCAAAAAGTCTCTTGAACTGTATCGATAATTGTTGCCATTAAAGACTTTGGCGAGTTTGCCGCTCCACCAATAGACTAATTTGAAGTGTCTTGCCCACATGTCGTCAAAATCAGGATGACGAGGCTTGGCATATAATGCTGTGTCTTCGGGACTGAGCCGGTCCATATTTTTGTCCTTTTGGGGCTTTACTCCATCGTTGCCCATCCGTAGTATAGCAAAAATTCCTTTTCTGCCGCATTTTTCGCATTTTTCGCCGCCAAAATGCAGAAAAACGCTGCGCAAAAGCTCAAAAGATCATTTGAATGTCATTTAATTGTCGAGAAATCAAATCCCCAACAGCCAAAAAAAGAAAAAGTGTTCCTTGTATGAAGAAGGGGGGTGTATTGGTGTCTGGGAGGGGGTGGGGGGGGTCTAACATTTATAAAAAAAAACAAATAATTGTTTTATTTTTAATTATCCAACACCTTTGTGTTATGCCTAATAGGTATCAACACCTATTAGGCATTGGGTAGATTAAAACCTATGCATCCTCATCATCATCTGGGTCGCCGGTTGGATCGGCATCATCGTCCTCATCATGATCTTCAGCCTCACGGCTATCATCATAGCGTGGTGGCGTGTCGAGCTTCCAACTGTCGTAGTCCATTGGTATCCCTCGTGTGTGGTGTTTACACCTATTAGGCATTGGGTAGATTAGCAGGTGGTGAAGCCGCATCGCTTAGCTGCATCCACTAGGCTAATGCCCTTAGCCTTAGCTTCCTCAGCTATTAGCTCGTCTATCACTTCATTAGCCAACGCTACTTGTGCGTCGTACTCTTCTTGCGTGATGCCTAGTTGTTGTGCTGTCTTCATACCTACTAGGCATTGGGTAGATTAAGCCCCGCGTCGGCGAAGCTCAGCCGCAGCATAACAAACCTCATCAGCATAGTAGCCGTTGTTCGGGTTGCTTGGGTTAGCATCCATTGCCTCTTGCGCATCCTTAAGGATATATCGGAGGGAAGCTTCCGACTTGGATCGCAGGGCTTTCGGATACTCAGTGTGATTCATGGTTTTCATACCTATTAGGCATTGGGTAGATTGAACTACTCTAGCGGGAACAGCCACCCGCTGCCCCACTTACCCTGTTTACAGGACTAGAGTCGTTCAAGTCTCGCGAGCGTCCAGCTTGCTGCCCTTAGTCGCTCGCTACAAGTCTTAGCTCGCAGCCTCTTGACTTCGCCGATCACATGGATGGCGACGGCGGCGAAGATCTTCCACATTCCGACGATGGCAAGTTGTTGTTTCATACCTACTAGGCATTGGGTAGATTAGCCAGTTCGTTCCGTTCCTCTTCAGTCAAGTCCTGTATTTCCAAGGCTTCCTCTAAGCTTATGATACCTTGATCGATCATCTTGATAAGCTTAGCAAGTCGTTCGGTCATAGTAGGCTCCTAATAGGTTATACCTATTAGGCATTGGGCAGATTAGCGTCTTGAAGCCACAACAGCCATGACAACGGAGAAGCTAGCTAACACAAACATGGCGATCAGGCAAGCAATCATTGTATCCCCTTTTCCTATTAGGCATTGGGTAGATTAGAACCTGCCGAAGAACCATTCATCGGGTTGCGGTTGTGGGTTGCCGTCATTCCACTCGCACGATACGAGCGTCCACGACATAGCCCACATCTCGCTTAGCTTTACGTCAATGTCTTGCTCCGTTGCAACGCAGACCATTGTCTTGCCCTTCAGCGTTTTGGCTTTCAGCGTTGCGAGTCGCATGGTTGTCTCCTTGTTTCCTATTAGGCATTGGGTAGATTGCCAAGTTCCTCAGCAGTAGGCATACGGCAATCGTCGCCGTATTCCCAGGCTTTATCGAACTCGTAAAGCTTATCCTTTGCCGATTCCCAGGCTCGTGTTGCTTCCTGAAGCTTTTTCTTCAGTTCGGTGATAGTCTCGGCAGACGATTGGCAATCGCGAACGAGGGCATCGCGGTTAGCTTGCTTGATTATTTCTTGATTGGCTTTTGCCCACTCTCTAACAGCGTCTTGCGCTGTTTTCATAATGACAGCCCTTGCACTATCGCTAGGTCCGTCGTGGTTGAATCGTTTGTCTGGGCGACGAATGTAGATGTTATCGCGTTCCTTGGAGAGAACCCAATCATCCCCGATGAGGTTAGCACCGAGGCTTACGCGATACTCAACCCCTCGCACGACCACATTGCTACTCATGCTGATGAACTTGCCCGATGTATGAAACTCAAAGGTTCCGATTGGCGTGTTCATGTTTGTCTCCTTGTTTCCTATTAGGCATTGGGCAGATTAGCCTAGTTTAGTGGGTGCTGCGTTTGGTCCAGTGATGACATACCGATGGTGCAATCCTGGCACTAGCTTGATGGTGAAAGCCTTATCGACTGGCTTATCATCATAGCCGATCCACACGATTTTAACGGTCCCCTGGAACGTTGTAAGCAGGGGTTGAGTGACCCACGTCTTATTAGCCTCAATCTTTTTACCGTCGAGATAGAGGACATAAGAGGCGTTCTTAGGTGCCTCAACCTCGATTCGGAACGAGCTTGGCGTTGGTTGAGGCACAGTGCAGAGCAGGATCGCAAGAGCATGAAACATTGTTACTCCTGGTTAGTGTTTCCTATTAGGCATTGGGCAGATTGATTTCTTTTTTGGCAGCTTGTCGAGTGCGCTTCTTAGCAGTACGTCGGGACGATTGTCGAGACTGGCTTTTCAGCTTGGCGTTCCGGCTTGATGGACCATTGTCTTCTTCCGACCAATCACCTTGTTTCCAGCCATAAAATTTCATGGTTCAGGCTCCTTTACCTATTAGGCATTGGGTAGATAGCCCATAGAGGGAGTTGCACCCTCACCTAGTTCTCATGTGGAACTTGCTCTACTAGTTGAGCTATATGAGTCACGGACTTGCGTCCTAGTCGATCCGTTTCCCTTCCTTACGGTCATACCATTTCTTGCTCTTGAACTTGGCAGACTTCTGGCGAACATGCCCGATACGGTTCGCCGTATTCAGGTTGAGCTTGCCACTGACGATGTTGGTATCACGTTTTGCGGTTGTGTTTGTCATGTTATGCCTAGTAGGAGTTATACCTACTAGGCATTGGGTAGATTAGCAGGAGCAACGACCGGGACGATCATATTCGTCATCCTCGTCCTGGTAATACTGGTAAGATGGCGCGTGTGTGACTTTCGGCTTCACTGGCTCAAGCGTCACCACTTCAGCGAATGGGATGACCTTAACAAGGTCTTCATCCTCGAAAGCTGGATGTTTCCAGTGATGACCTAGAGAGGTCACAGTGTTTGGGTTGAGGCACAGCAAGAACCACATGCCTTCCCCTACAAAGTCCTCTTGAAGGAACGGATCGACAATGCCGATGTCCTTCGGGTTGTGAGTGGCGTGGTCACATGGATACCATTTGCCGTCTGTTTCCTTATAGATCTTGGCGGCACGTTGGAGCATCATGCCAGCTTGTACTGGCTTGGTTGCGATGTGGACCGCATCCTTCTCTCCAGGACCATCCAAAATCTTTCCGAGTTCCGTCATTTTGTTCTCCGTGTGTGATGTTATTAAGGCATTGGGCAGATTACTCATTCAGCGATTCGGCGATGACCTGAACGCACAACGCTAGCAGGTGCCCGGTTGCTTCCATTCCACCCATACAGAACCAGAGGATTGCGAAGTAATCCCCTGCAATCAATCCTGAGAACATCGAGGCGATGGCAAAGATACAGAGGATTGCCAGGATCACTGCGAGTACTGTCATCATGATTGACTCCTAGTAGGTTGTTACACCTACTAGGCATTGGGTAGATTACTCAGCGTACTTGTCTGCCAACTTGAATGCGCCAGCAGTGATGTCGTTCAGGTTGGTAGAGTAATCATGGATCACATCATGTCCCGCGCCGTTGCCGTAGATGAGAGCGACCCATCCCACTCGTTTGCCGTCCTTATGTAAGGTCAGCGTCTCTTCATCCGTCTGGAACATTAGGTCCAGAATGCCCTTGCGGTGTTTGGAAGGCTCGTAAGTCTCTTCTCCGTTGTCCACCCCGACCGTGTAGCCTGCCGCGATTGCATCGCGAATGAGGCGTGAGGAGATGTTACGTTCGATTCGTTGACGCAACTTCACTGGCATATGTGACATTTGTTTCCCTCGTGTGTGTGCTTATTAGGCATTGGGTAGATTACAGTTCAGCCTCTAGCTTTTTGATTGCTTGTTGCCATGCTGAATCGCTCAGGTCAGCCCCTTCCAATGCTCTTGTTAAGGCTTTTCCGTCAAGGCATTGGATTACTTCCAGAACGTCAACGATAGCCTCTTTGAGAGTGAAGCATTCGATACTTGCTCTGAATGCCTTACGATGCCACTTAGATGTCTTTAGGCAGCGTTTAAGGTCATACCCCAATCCCTTTAGCTCTTTGGCGAGATCGTTCGATTCAGAGCGTTTGGCGAGGGTTGTCATGGCAACGACATGTTGATAGTCCGCAGCACCATGTTGCCCTATTGACGAATAACAGGTGCAATCACTGCCAGTAGCGTTAGCAGGGATTGTAGGGAAGAGGGCGATAATCTCTCCACTCGCCCACTTCCTAAAGATTACTGGTGTTTTCATACCCATTAGGCATTGGGTAGAAAGAAGGTGAAGCCTTTCCCGAACAGTCCAGTTAGTTCCTGGACTTTGAGTAGAGCATTCTTTCGGCTTGACGCACGAACGAAGATGATCGTTGTTTCGTCCTTGCTGAAGGCACAGTAGAGGGGACCGCCACCACTGCCCCAATAGGCACCGCCAGCGTCATAATCGCCGTCCACGTAGTCGATGCGTTGCAGGTGCAGCTTTTGGGGTTCACCGATGATATTTCGGCGTCCCATTTGTGCCCCGTAGCGGGAGCAACCTTTGTGTCGTTCTTCGCGAAGCAGTTTGTTGATATTCATGGTTATCCTTGTGTGAGGTATAGCTATTAGGCATTGGGTAGAAAGGGAAAAACTGACCGCCTAGCAATCTAGGTCGGTCAGCCACACAAGGAACATCAAGATAGCTTGCTGGTCAGGTAGAACGATTTTTCCATTGCCGCAAGCGATTCAGCCAGGATCGTCAAGTTCGTTCTCGCGAGATAGACCTCTTCCGGCAGTGATGCCTTTCTTTCAGAGAGTCTATCTAAGGCTTCCATAGCCTCTTTAGCCGCGAAAGCCAGTGTATCCAAGTCAAACGTCACATTGTCCATTTTCATCTCCTTGTGTTCTTACAAGGCATTGGGTAGATTGCCTCAACCGTCGTATCGCCTCAAGGTGAGTCTATGGGCGAGGTCACGCCCACGGTCATACGTCTCAATCAAATCTCTGTCGAAATGCGTTGTGCAATCGCTGCGGTATTCCAACATACCGAGTAAGAATGCACGAAATGTTTTGATCATCGGTCAACTCCTTGTGTTTAGATACCCATTAGGCATTGGGTAGATTACTTGTAACCCTTCTTCTTGCGACGTTTGGCTACTCGCTTCTTGAAGGCTCGTGTATCGCTCTTGCTCTTCGCTCTGTATCGTCCAGTGCCTACAAAGGCACCGGAGAAACAGCGTCGTCCGGCACGTTTGTAGGTCGGTTCACTTGTTGGATCAGGCAGCGAAAAATACGGTGATAAAATTTCCATGTTCCCTCGTGTGTCTATTAGGCATTGGGTAGATTGCTTTGCTTCTGTTGGCGATAAGCAATCAGGTCTTTGCGAGACTGTTCGATCTGCTGTTGGATGCTCGCCAATTGAGCTTCGTCATAGTTCGTCTTCTTCTCTCGCTTCTTGACGATCTTCACCGGATACTGAGGAACATTCTTGATGTAGTCCCGTTTGCACTGACGAGCGTAGAAGTGAGTGAATTCAGCACACTCATACTCCCATCCCTGTCCGTAATTGACATGGATTTGATACACATCTACGGTTGTTCTTGCCATCGGCGTTTCCCTTGTGTGAGATACCCATTAGGCATTGGGTAGATAACCAGCTTCAAGCCAGTTGCCGAAGCCTCGTTCTCTCACGATGTTGGCAAGGTCTTTGTCGGCATTGGCGCGAGCAATGACGATGCGAACAACCGCAGTACCATCTCCCATCTCGAAACAATCATCGAATGATCGTCCGAGGGTCTTTCGTGTCTTGAGTTGCCTAATGGCTTCCCCTGCGCGTCCTCGTGCAGTCTTGCAGTTAATGGCGCGTCGTCCGTGCATGGTTATCCTTGGTTGAGATATGGTTGCATCATTTCAATGTAATGCAACCATATCGAGGCTTTGGCTTCTGGATACAGGGCGAGCAACTCATCCCGTTCCTTGGCGAGTTGATCCATTTTTGTGTAGTTCATACCCATTAGGCATTGGGTAGATTAGGAAAGTTCACCTAGACGACATTCCAGATAACTGCCATCTACATCGGTTAGGCAAACGACCCCATTCACAATTTTGATGGCAGAAATTGTAATGATTCGGTCACAAACACCTGTATCCGGGTCTGTCCAGAACACTTGATCGCCTGGATGAAGTGACTCTGCAATCTTGATAGTCAATGTGTTCTCCTTTTACTCTAAGGCATTGGGCAGATTACAGTGGTTTCGTCATCGGCTAGAGCGTATTCGTGTTCAAGTTTACCGTTGAACTCTTTATAGACAGCGTTCAGGTCACGAATTGCCCGATACATCACTCGCCTTGCTTCCGTGAGATTCTCCATATCACTTGCCTTGGAATCGTAAACGTCACCGAGTTCCCGAACGATGAAGAGGGCTAGCGTATCGCCTAGCTTATCGGTAGAAGTGCCATCTGGCTTGGCATAAGGGAGCAATGGCTCTTGTGTGGCTCGTTCGTATCCCTCGTTCGCCAGTTCGATGATTTCTCGCAGCGTCATTGTGTGTTTCCTTTCCTATTAGGCATTGGGTAGAATGGTGCAGAGCTTGAGCCACTTAATAAAAAGCTCGTTTGACACTTCGCGTGGTTGAAAAGTCCCACAAAAACATGACACGATCTCGCCAAACGTTAGTTTGGGGTTTTGTTCTCCGTATGTCTTGATAAGGTCGAGGATGTCTTGTAATGGCGCGTGCCGCTCTTTCATGGCAACGAAGTTAAGCCGAGTCTGGTGAATCCCCCAATCGCTTTCAGGGAGTTTCCAATTCTCATTACCGTTCTCGTCCCACCATGCTTGCAGATGTGCGCCCTTGCGATAGAGAGTGCCGCCATCCACTTTGGCACTCTCATCGTGGTTGTTTCGCAGGTCAGGAAATTTACCACTTGCTACTAGGTCCATTGTCATCTCCTTTGCTACTTAGGCATTGGGTAGATTACTCAAAGACAATGACAATCAATTGTTTTGAATCAACCTCTTTCTTCATCTCTTTTTTCTTCTCAGTTGGCTTTGCACCATAAGCCCTCGCATGCGCTCTTTCCGCTTCTAAAATCTGTTTAACCTGTTCTTCTGTCTGGGGCTGGGTTGAGGCACCAATATCATCACCGATGCTATCGATGATGGCAGCGATAGAGATGATTAGCAGAGCGGTGATAATCAAGCCGTGGATCAGTTTCATGGTTTCCCTTATGTGAGGTACACATTATTGATCAGATGCGGATTGCGTTCGCAATAGCTCTTCCAATCCGCATCTGACTCTTTCACTTTTTGGGCAGTCATCAAGTCTTCCAGATGCTTCCAGGCTTGTGAGCCTATGGCATTCATAAGAACGTCATAGGCTTCACTCAGCGTTTGGGAAGCCAGGATCTTGTTACTCAGTTCTTCCATTGTATCCCTCAAGGCATTGGGTAGATTATTCGGTATCGTTGCCGTCGTCGTCAATCATGAAGAAACCAGGATCACTACCTTGAGCGCGGAGCAATGCCGCCATCTGTTTGCCGTCAACCACTTCATTCCGCACTACATCGACGGATTTCCCTGAACAATCGCCGATTACAATGTCATCGACGATTGTTTCAAGGTCATCCTCCAAGTATGGTTCTTCCGAGAGAACTTCCACCTGAACAACGGTTCGATAAAACTTTCGCATTATTACCCTCGTAGTGTTTTGCGTCCCATTCGCAGGGCGAATTCGGCATCGTCCTTGGCACGTTCCCAATTGCTCCACTGGTCAGGATAGCCGATTACATCGAATCTTGCAAAGGCTTTCGTGACCGTTTCCTTGACCTTATTCGGGTCATTACTGTTGATTGCTCGCGTGAGTGCGGCTCGCAGCTTTGGCAGTTCTTTTTGCATTGCAGAGTAGTCAGGCATGTTTCAATCCTTGTAAGTGTTGGGCGACACTTACAAGGCATTGGGTAGATTAGCGACACATGAAAAGTTGCCGCGTCTTCGCGACGAGCGTCGTCTCGTGCTTTTGCTCGATGAGATTCTTGATTGTCTCAGCACCGAGCGGTCCCATATGTCGCACGGTCACGGTGAAGGTAGTGAGGGTATGATCGGGCAGAACGCAATTTCCTTCCCTTACTTCCCGACCATCCAGATGACGGTATTCGGTAACAACTTGATCGTTCATGATTGGCTCCGTGTGTTTCTTATAAGGCATTGGGTAGATTGCCGATGCCACTCATCCTCTTCACTTGATCCCCTGTTGCTTCCCAGGAACTTCCACAACCCTCGCAATCGAACCAATCGCCAGGATAGCCGGGCAGTGATACTAATTCCTTCTTACATTGTGGACAAGCCTTAGCGTTATCGTCATCTGCAAGGCAGTGATTTTCAGGACGAAAGAGGATATGCTCCCCTTTCGTGATGAGGGTCGAACTCGTTCGGCGTGTGTGTTTGGCTTTCATGTTACCTCTAAGGCATTGGGTAGATTAGCAGTTCTTCCCCATTGTACGATTTTTGGGGTGTTTTTGACCGCTTGCCTTGCGGGAATACCGATGATTCCCGCCAACCAAGCCACGTTTGCCGTGATTTCCGTCCTTCTTGTGTTTTCTTCGCATTGGTTATGCCTAGTAGGTTGTTATACCTACTAGGCATTGGGCAGATTAGCAAGTCTCGAAGTCTTCCTCTTCCGGATAGGCATAGGCAGACAGGTCTGCGACGATGTAGTTGAAGAAGTCGTCGCCATCACATTCACGCTGGTTGTCATCAAACATGTTTCGTTTCCTTTGTGTTGTGTGTTACATCTATTAGGCATTGGGCAGATTCATCTTTCCCGCTTGCTCAATCATCAAGTCCATCAAGTCCATCGCAAGGTTGTCAGCAAGATGCTCTAACTCTTGCCCTCGCACGTTGTAAAACTTGTAAGTGGGAGAGTCGTATTTGCAGCGTCGGATTCGATCATCGCAAATACCTTTGCTTCGCATCAAGTCTTTAATGCGATTGATATACCACATTCGCTTATGATAAGGATCGAGTTCATCCCGCCTTTCTATGACTTGCTTGCCGATATACTTCTCAGCAAGTTCGGCGAGATGCTTGTGATAGGCTTCCCACATTAGCTGCGCTTCATTCATACCTACTAGGCATTGGGCAGATTGCCTAGTAGGTATTTGTGACTTAGGCAACGGCTTCCACTTCCACCGTTTTACCGCCAGCCGTTACCTTGCGGATGTTCTCGATGGGGATGGATCGGTATCCACCACTCACCATATCGTAGACACCAATCAACTTGTGTTCTTCCCGGTCGTAACCGAGAACGCCTCCCTTGAGATGTTTCTTGACTCCTGTACGACAATTCATCGTTCGGAGTTCGCCGGTTGTTCGCTTGATAAACTCAACGGTGATGAAAGCACCGTTGCTATCAAGGATCAGTTTCGCGGCTTCAGCAGACGTTGTTTTGTTGTTCATACCTACTAGGCATTGGGCAGATTCAATCATCCCAAATTGTCTTCCGAGGGATCGTAACCAATCCGGGATTATCTGGATTGTTTCTATTGATTAAGACGGCGCAATATTCGCAATACAATTTGCCTGTCTGCGTGTGTCGGCAGTTATCATGCTCGTTATTACACACACGCCGATGGCATTTTGGGTTAGGGGCAGGCGCAGGTGTATTCTCCATCCCTGGTGCCTGGATGGAGATAGCCGCATTTTTTGGGTCGCGGATTTCCCACCGTTCCCACAACTTGTTCCAGTATGGCGTTGGTTTGTTCATGCTTATTAGGCATTGGGTAGATTAGGGATATTCGTAGTTGTCACCTACTTGTCTGGTTCCCTTCCCGTAGGTCAGGTATTAAGCCTTCGCGCCAGGGCGATTCCTCACCGCCTCCCTTCCCCACTTATAAGGCATTGGGCAGATTAGAGAGAGGCGGGTTCTCCGTATGGATTCAAGACCGCGCCGAGAGTGACCTTGCGGCTACTCACGACGCCAGCCTCCCCCTCTATTCTCTATTATCCAACAGCGAGAGTGCCGTTCAGGAATTGCACCACTACCGCGTCGAAGTCTTCGCGTTCGACAACTTCAACCGATTCGTTTTCGTCCCAGAAGTAACCCATTTGAAAGTCTCCTAGTAGGTTTATACCTACTAGGCATTGGGTAGATTACTTGCTAGGTCTACTGAATCTCAACCGCTTACCTTGCTTGATAGCCTTGATAACCTTGCCGAGTCTCTTCACTTTCCAATTCGTCCCGTGTGCGATGATCGCGACGGATGCACGTTGAACGTTTCCACCCGAACATGCCTTACACTCTTGGCAACTCAGCCGCTTGCCCGCTTCTGCGCTCGCAGGGCAAACAATCTCGCCCTTTAATAGTTCATCGTCGGCATTCTCACGGATGCGAAAGGTACGCCATCCCTTACGAATGGCATAGGCGTGTTGTTTGGGAGTTTCGACACTCGCCATACAATAGCGATTAAGCCCTCTAGCAATCGCTCTACGCCACTGATGGGAGTAACCTGTCCATCCAGCCGCTTTCGTCAATAAAGCGTCCCATACGTCAATTGGTACGGCTGCGGGATCGCCATAGGCACCCAGACGAACTACTCTCCCCTCAACCAGATTCGCGGCAACGATGGGAGCGACTTGATTGTAAGTCTTATTAACAATTGCCCGCATAACGCCATCGGGACCATGACAGGGATTGACGTAGCAAGTGCCGGAACCATTGACCAAACGATGCGGACAATCCCCACATACCGCCTCATCCTCGCCGGTACTGAGTGCTTTGGATGGCTTCACTTTATCGGCAAGGATAAAGACTTGAACCATTTCCCCTGTCTTACCGTTCTTGCTACCGCGATTTAAGCCAGTAACGACAACGACAATCGGCTTCCCGTTAATCCTTGACGGTCCTCGATAGATGATAACACCTTGAGGCTTCACATTGACATTCAATTCGATTCGCATCTTGCTTTCTCCGTTGTGTGTCCTTACTAGGCATTGGGCAGATTACATATATTCCGGTTCGCTCGCATCATAGTAGTCACCTGTATTCAGGTACGCTCGTTTGATGTTCATGGCGTTTTCACGCGAACCAGTATAAATGACGGTATTAAGGTTGGACATTCCTTCCAAAACCTCGTGAACCGTTTCCCGGTTGCCTGTCCGGTAGGACGTTCCTTGGCGAACAATAACACGTCGCTTTTCCAAAGTGAACTTCATTTGTTTTCCTCGTGTCCTAGTAGGTCGTTACACCTACTAGGCATTGGGTAGATTAGACGTTCAGCCAATCGGCAGTGATAGAAGCGGATCGTTCTTTCGTCATCGTTTTGCCGATGACTTCAAGCTTAGGATTGTCCCCTGCGAAGAGGGTAACAAAGAAGATGGCTTTCTTGCCATTCTTCCCCTTGACAACGAGTCGAGCGACTTCACTGCCCTCGTTGTTTGGTCCTTTCTCAACTTCGTCCGTTTCGAGTTCCAGACGATCCGTCGATACAACTTTCAGTTTCATTGTGTCCCCTTGTTTCCTATTAGGCATTGGGTAGATATGCCAAAAAAGTCGGCAAGTATGAATTAACAATCTCAACTTCCGCGTTGTCCAGCCCTCGCACGGCATTTTCTACGTCAGTACCATAATAGGCACTAATGTAGTTATTACCGCGAAAGCCTTCACATTGGACGCCGAGATCGTTGGCGTATTCGATTGGACCTGAGACGAATCCAGGCGTTCCGCCAATCGCCTCAGCAAGTTCTTGCAGACTATCATAGTCGTGATAGTCATCCGCATCACCGATCCGAGCATACAGAATCATTGTGTTCTCCCTTTTCCTATTAGGCATTGGGTAGATTAAAGTGGGGAGGGAGCGAGAATTCGGTTACGCGAGTGCCGTCGCATAGCGATCATCTCATACGGCGAATCGTATCCGCCGTATTTTTAACTCCCTTCCCCACCTATTAGGCATTGGGCAGATTACTCGTAATACGTTCCGCCCATCGCGCCTTTCACTTTCACCATCCCGCAATCTCTCATCACTTGGTCGATGTCCTTCCGAGAGAGAGCATTCTTTTTCTTTTTCTTTCCGCTCTCACAACTCTTACATCGGTTTACTCCGTCCGGAGTAGAAATCTCATTGCCACATTTCTCGCAAACTTTCATCTTGAACTCCTAGTAGGTTGTTACACCTACTAGGCATTGGGTAGATTAAGCGGCAACCGTCGAGAGAGTGTAAGAAGGATCGGCGTAAGCTACCGGAACTTCTTTCCACTTGCCTTCAATCTTGGCGTAGTAGGTAACGCCATCGCCAGCTTTCGGATTCTTGGCAAGTCGGTAGTCGATGCGCCGCTTGCTGTTTGGCTTCGCTGGATCGGCTTCACGCACGCTCTTCTTGTAGAGTTGCCGGTCGGTTGTCTCAACCACTGCAACGACTTTCTTAGGCACTTTCACGGCAAGGATGGTGCCAGCCGGGACGCCAGGGAGAATCTCAACCTTGCATCGAGCAAGGTTAGCAGGCAATCCAGCCGGATCGTTGACCATCTTGCCCGATACCTTGACGCTGAATGGTCCCTGTAGCGGGAACCAATGACCCGCCGCATGGAGAGCCTTGCGGAAGCGACGGGTGATACCCTTGAGGGTCATTCCCAGAACATTAACTTGCAGCGGATGCTTGTAACCAATCATGCTTTTCTCCTGTGTGTGTTGTGTGTTTCAACCATTAGGCATTGGGCAGATTCATTCCACTTCCCAGATGTACATGCCTTCTTCTGAAAACAAAGGCGAACGAACGAGCAAAACACGACCGTACTTTTCATACAGACTGTTTTGAAATCGCTCAGCACTACTCAACTTCTCGAACAACTTCGTGATTACTTTCATTGTGTACCCCTTTTCCTATTAGGCATTGGGTAGATTGAACGCAGGGGAGCGGTGAGACTCCAACTCACAAGGTATGCTTGTCGGTCGCACTTGCGACAAGCATTACCCTCATCCAGCCGGATCACTCCCACATACTAGGCATTGGGTAGATTCTTGGCTTCCCTCAAGAGGCGTTCGTATTCCTCTTTCGCCTTCCTGATTCGATCATCGACTCGCTTAATGGCACTTGGCGTATTGCATCGGTCGCCATACCCATTGTTGGCGAGTCTTTGCCACTTGCGATAAGCAACTTCCCATTTTTTCATGTTGCCCCTAGTAGGTTGTTACACCTACTAGGCATTGGGCAGATTCACTTGAGCCTGAGCAATCGAGACGCGCCAGACAATACCGCATCGGCACGTTGTTGCGCCAATTCTGGCTTAACACCTTGGCGAATGTAATCCGCTTTCATCTTGTCGCGAAGTTCCGCCATTTCTCGCATCTTGCCACGTTGAGCAAGCCGTTCCATCGGCACGATGTAATCGCCTTCCGCAATCTCATTCGCTCGACAATGGTCCGCGAAAGTATCGTTCTTACTTCGCGATTCGTTTCCTTCGGCTTGTCCGTAAATCCCACGCATCGGCGACTCCAGTAAGGTTATACCTACTAGGCATTGGGTAGATTAGACGCGGTTGTATGCGGCTTCAATGGAAGCGGCAACCCCTTGATAGATGTCCCCTAGTTCTCGCCAAAATCCTTCCGACGCTGGCGCGTTGCTCGCCTTGCATTGCTCAGCAAGGCTAATACACGCGGCAACTAATTTCTCATTGAAGCCTCTTGGAGCTTGCGTAACCAGCAGATGTCGAATGTCTTCCATGTTTCTCCTAGTAGGTTGTTACACCTACTAGGCATTGGGTAGATTAGCTTAGCGCGGGTTCCTCGACTTCCGCATCCTCAAGGATGCCGGAAGGCTTGAGGATTCTATCGGCAGCGGCAGCGGCAGCGGCAGAAGCCTGAAAGATTGCCTTGCTATCCGCTTTCAACACTGACAACCAGTTAGCGAGATAGTTAGCATGGTTCTCCAGCGCGTCTAACACTGGCAAGCCAACACTACCGAGCATGTAGCACCCGCCGATTTCTGCTACAAGTTCCTCAAGAGCATAAGCCTGCGAACCGAACCGCGAGAACTTCGTAAGACGGTTAAGACGATTCTCGTGTCCGGTCGAATGTACTAACTCGTGCATCATTGTGCCGTAGTACGAATTTGTACCCATCGTGAAAGCCTCACGGTCAGGCATCATAACGACATCTTCGCTAGGCGAGTAAGCCGCATGGTTGCTAGGCTTCACTTTCAGGCTTTCAGCCGCGAGGTATGCGGCAATTACCCTTTCCGCGTCTTCGTGAAGTTCTGCGGGCGTTTTCGGTTCTGCCTTCACTCGCTTGGCAAGGTACTCGCTTGCGCCTTCCACTTGATCGGCATTGAAGACGGTATAGCTTCGCATGATTGGAAAAGAGAATGTCTTTTCCTCTCCGTTGGCTTGCATCTTCGTACCCTTGACAGGAGCAAAGAAGATGATCCCCGCGCCGAATTCCCCTTCCAAGTCTTTCGGTCGTGCCTTAACTTGGCAACCCACATCCTTCCACTGTTTGTAAGTGGCATAGACGTTGCTGGACAGGTTGTGTGCCATCTGGTGAAGGCTTAGCAGGATGGTATTGATTCCCCTGTAAGCTTTCTTGCTTACGAGATTGATTGGCATCCCGCCACCAACCCAAGGCTTTCGCCAAGGGGAAGTTCCACTTTCGAGAGCCGCCACGATTTTGTTCGTGATTTTTTCTCGCATGTCATCTTGAATACTCATTGTTTTGTCCCCTTTGTGTGTGTTGAAGGCATTGGGTAGATTCGGCAAAAACTCAGAACGGTATTTCGTCGTCGGTAGGTGGCTTCCACTCTACCTGAGCAGGCTTGAATTCGACTTCTGCGAGTTCTGCGTTTGTTGCGTTTTCCATACCTTCAAGGCATTGGGTAGATTCTCGACGTTCTTCGTCGTAGTAATCATCTTCCGGATGCCGAGTTTCAGGCGTCCAATGAATCGGACATTGGTGCCAAGTATCCAGATCGGACAACGTATAACCATGACCATGACAGGGACATTCTTTCGGGTCAGGGTCAGCCCATAAACCCGATTCCATGAAATTGAATTCAGCTTGTAAACTCATTTTTTTGCCCTCTTGTGTTCTTTCAAGGCATTGGGTAGATTCAACTCTCGCGAGTTATCACATGGTAGGGTGTACTACGCAGGTACTGGATAGCATCATACACCTCTTGTGCATCGGCAGGCTGTAGACCTGTATAGCGGACTACATCCTCTGGTCCCTCGATGAACCCATCAAAGAACGTCTGTAGTAGTTGAATCATACGAGCATTGGTCATTGTGTTCCTCCTACCTGTTAGGCATTGGGTGGATTGTATACTACCTGTTAGGCATTGGGCAGATACACTTCGCCTTCGGGCAATGGAACAGGCAGTGAGGGAATGCCCGATGTCTTATATTGAACTTGAACTTCCATTACATTTTGTATCTTGTATTTCTTTTCGAGTGTTTTCAGATGTTTCTCCATCTGTGCTGATTTAGTGAACAGCGCAGACTCTAATATGTCTCGTTCGCCTACACGTCGGACCTCGATCCCGAATGAGTAATTGAAATCAACTTGCTTGTAATAACAACAAGCAACATTGACCTCAACACCAGGGCGCAATCCCTCTAATTTGATGATGATTTCGTTCCACTCCCACACAATGTCTTTTTGTGGGGTGCGTGGACAAGTCATCTTGATAATTTCAATGGCATCATCAATGCGTTTGTTGATTAGTCGATTGGCTAATTCTTGGTGATTGCTCATGATATGTTAGGCATTGGGTAGATACGCCCTCGTATACGGGGGCGCGGGTACAGATGTTCACACACATATGCACAGATCGCACTCACGCATTGCACAGATCAGCATATGTGTATTGCACAAGAAAAAACTACTCGTCCGAGGGCGACGAGTAGCACACACAAAGATTTATTTCGTCGCATGCTTCTTATAAGCATTATAGCATGCTTTTCCAGCTATCGGCTTCTTTGGTTCTGTTTCTGGCAGTGTTGCCCAATCTGGAACACGCCGCCAACCGTCATCGCTCACATCCATTGCCGCCCAAGGGTGATAGGGAGCATCAGCCTTAGCGACAACCTTGATGATCCTGTCGCTAATGTCTTCAAAGAAAGTTCTTGCGGCACTGTAAAGAGTTTCGCCGTAGAACGATCCTGGCACTCCAGGAATTTCACGCTCTCCGAACTTTCTTTTGACCTTTTTCTTTTCGCTTCCGTAGCCGTTGACGTATTCTTCTTCTTCGTAGACCTTGCCTTTCAGGTCTTCGGGAACCCACTTCCATTCATCATCGTAATCGCCAGCGACAACGATCCTGTCACCTGCCCAGCTTCCAACTAGGTCAGCTTCTTTTTGGGGAATCCTTTTACCGTCAATGTGAAGATCCCCACCACCACGACCATTGGCATGTGCCAAGAGGATGCAGAGAGCTTGCGGAAGACAAAACTGTTGTCCGCTAAACTCCATCAACTTCAGACCCCCACCAAAATTGTGAGGATCAAGGAACTGACGTTTATCAACATTGACTGTGATGTAATACTGTCCCAAAGTTGTCTCCTGTTAGGTTTGATGTTAAGGCATTGGGTAGATTATGGGGGATTTTCAAAAGGCATCCCATAAAAGCCAACAGGTTCCATCGTCACTACAACCAGATACCAAGTTTCATCTGGTGCGTGTTCTTCCTTGGCAGCTTCTGCTTCACCGACAGTCGCAAACATCCAATCCATTGGGTGTTCATATTCCATTGGATCAGACCACGGAGTTAGCAATCGTGGAGCATCTTCTCCCTCAACCTGCTTCAACTCTTTCCATTGAAAGAACTTTTCAGTCGCTGGCATTTGTTTCCTTGGTTAGTTTCCTATTAGGCATTGGGCAGATACAGGCTTGAACTTCATCGACTCTGGATACTTGTGAATGATTGCTCGCATGATGGCAAGCGCATCCTCTTCCTCTAAATGCGGACTGACTTCCTCAGTTGCCTTAACATAAGCCACTGTATCGTCAAAAGAAAATCCATCTTCTTGACATCGAACGATAGAGTCCTTGACACTCTTAACATCCCGCGCATCTGGAATTGGCGGCAAACGTTTGAATACCGCTTCAATGAAATCGGTCATTTCTTTTTCCTTAGTAATGTATGTCACCGTCGCCCACTCGCTCGCCGAAAACCACCAACTTCTTCAAAATAGAGTAAACCTTTTCAGCATCCAGCGCGGCAAAAGTAACAGGTTCTTTGCCAACCCTCACAGTTGACTCACTGCGTGTGAATTCTTGCGGAGAATAAAACAAATGTCTCTGTGCCTCAGCCAACCTGAATCGAAACTTCTCGGCAGGCATATTGCCCCAAGCCGAAGGCGTAATCCCCATACACTCCAAGGCATGATTGAAGTCATACCGAGACAGTGTTATGGTCGCACCTTTGCCTTGCAACTTGACATCAAGAGTTGCCATCTTAACCATTACTCTTCCTCCTCTTCATAATCATACGAAACAGTTGCGTGACGCTCTTTACAAGAAACACCATCGAACACCCAACGCCATTGCTCGCCATCTTCGCCACGCATCTCAATCACGCTTCCCTTTTCCACAAAGGGAGCGATAACATCAAAGAGGTGTTTGCAGTCTCCGTATTTCTCCCCACGGAATCGAAGAGACACAATGTCTTCGTTGTCAAAGATCGGTTCCCATCGCCACTCTAACAGAGTTTCAGAAAGCGTAGGAAGTCGATCCCAATCGTGACCCACCCAACTAAAATGTGGACCACCAGAGTCTTTGATGGTTTCCTTCCCGGCAAGAGTCCTGATTGCAGCAAGAGTTTTGTCAAAATTCTCATGTTTAATCTTGACATCACTGCTGACCATGTTCATGTAATAACCCATGTGTCGTCTCCTTTTCAGTTAAGGCATTGGGTAGATTAGTCTTGACGGATTGACGCCAGTTGCTCAACCGTGTGATGCGGATTGAAGATTCGCCGATTACGCCAGCGGAAGCCTTCCATCAGTTCATGTCGAACCATTAGCTCGACCAAAAGCCATGCTGTCTTAACAACGCCAGACAAGCTCGTCCCAGACCAGATAATCTCGTCCCGACCTCGACCTCTGCCAACCTCTTTACTGTAGCTGTCGGGTCGCTCGAATGATACATGAACTAACCAGCCGGTTCGCTCTCCAATGGTGAAAGGTTCATGCCCAAACTGCCACTTGAAATCAAGAACAGTGTTCACCATAGTTACCTGAGCAAGCGTATCGGCTAATTGCTCCGTAGTCGTAATCTTAGGATCATCCTTGATCGTGTGAAGATCACGCTCGTTACGCAAGTCCTTCAGCATCAATTTGTAGTCTTCTTCAGTGGCTTCAGAATGAACATTGTCTTGATTTTCAAGAATATCCAGAGCAATTTTAACGCTGGCTTTTCTCACTTAATTCTCCCGTTAATGGTTTTGAGTAGCGTTTCAAGCTGCGCCCGACTATTGACAGGCACTTCAACAGTGATTGTCTCAAATTGCGGCACCACTGGTACTGGTTTTGGTGCAACCGCAGGAGCAGTTACCTCACCATCTTCATCCATGTTGACCCACTCGAAATGCTGGCACTTGTCCATGCTGCATCGCAGGAACAATCGCCCTTTATTCGGTCCTTCCTTCTTGACCTTGAAGCAACGCAACCGAGTATCAACGGTAGGCGATGCTTTGCAAGAAGGACAAGGAACCAACAGTGTTCCCATCGCCCAGAGTTGGCGAATGACTTCTTTGGTTCGCTCGCCCCAACCAGGAAGGCGAGTAGTCCAACGACCAATCTTGCTGCCCATCGGTTGACCACTGAATCGGTCAACCAACCAACAGCGAATGCTATCTTGACCAGTCTCGGCACTCTTGCCGCTCTCGTGAACGCTACTACGAACCTCAATGCCTATGTTGTTCTCTGGGAGAAGAACAAGATAAGCGTGTTCGCCACCTCGAATGCCAATGTACTTCCACAGAGGAGCATTGGTTTCCTTGTGATAAGGAAGGGCTTTTTCTTCAAAGTCTTGTTTCGTGAAGATTTCGACGCGGCTCATTGTGTTCTCCTTACCCATTAGGCATTGGGTAGATTAGTAGTATCGAGTGAACCACACATCAGCATTTCCGTGACGCATGATAGCGATAGTAATCGCCTCATCAGAACTGTTGGCATAGATGATGTCAATCAAACTGCCATCACCATAAACCTTGTACCACATACTTGCTCCTATTAGGCATTGGGCAGGTTACGAATCTGATCCGTCAACGCTCGTGCTTGATTTAACGCTCGCAATGCTTGAAGCAATGTCTCTTGAATTTGAAGTATCACATCCGAAAGAGATTTTTCATTTGCTTGGCAAGTGCGGACAAGATCATCGTGCATTTTTACTCCTATAGACAAGCGAAGCTTGAGCATCAAGCTCTTTAGCTCGACTGTAAGCCTTCTGCCATGCAGTGTAAAGAAAACCAAAGATGACAACAATAGCAACTAGCATCACAAGCTTGCAGACATTAGTGATTACCAATGTCGCAGTAAGACAATCACAGTTTTTCATTAACACTCCTTTTTCATATTAGGCATTGGGCAGATTGCCCCTCTCCTTAGAGGGACAATCTGAAATTTTCTACTTCTTTTGCGGTCATCGCTAAACCCAAAGCTCGACCTTGGAACTGATCCATCAGTTCCTCACCACGAACAGTAGGATAAGGAAAAGAAAGCATCTTCACAATCAAATGCTTATTCGCAGTCATAGCGTATGCGTATCCTACGATTTCCTCATCACTTAGCTTGCATCGCTTACGATCCCGATGGAAAGTAACGATCTGTTCCGGTTCAGTGTAAGTCCTCAGCTTCAAAAGGAATTCAACGTCCTGCGCCTCATCACTGGTGTACTTCAACTCCAAGAGACGATCCCGAACATCCTGTGGCTTATTGTCACACAGCATTTGAGCGAGTATGTCCTTATAACCTTTCAATTCGGGTTTAAGCAGCAAGAACAAATCCAAACCCGGCAGAATTTGAGCCATTAAGCCCAAATCACTAAGGTTGTAGAGAAACGCTTGCTTATTAAGCACGCTAGTAAGACCCTTCAAGAACTCATCTCGAATACGCTCTTCACTGATTTCAGGACGCAGAGTACAAGCAGTAATAGCTTCAACAGCATCCTGTTTCATGTGATGACACATACCTGGATTAACACGACCATAAAATCGAACAAACCTTAAAGCGCGTAGCTTATCTTCTGCCAAACGTGCTTTAGCATCACCGACAAACCGAACGTTGTTGCTTCGCAGGTCGTTCAATCCATCATGGAAGTCCAATACGACTTCATTGTCCATGTCGTAGTAGAGCGCGTTGATAGTCAAGTCCCGGCGAGCAGCATCATCCTCGATGCTGCTAAAAGTAACACTGTCTGGACGACGACCATCGCTCGTTTCTGAATCCTTACGAAAGGTAGCAATCTCAAAATCAGTACCGTCAATATTAACGAGGATCACACCAAAACTCTTACCAACAGCGCGAACTACGCTATCATTCCGCCTACCGACAGCCTTGCGAAGAATCTCTTCCACTAAATCAGGATGAGCAGGAGTCGCCAGATCATGATCCTTGAACTTGTAGTCAGTACCGCGAAACACGCTTTGGGCGAAGTCTCGGACTGCACCACCTACAAGAAACAGAGGCTGACCTTCCGCTTTGAATGCGGCATGTAAAGCCTCAACTTCCCAAGGGACCGGCATTTTTAGCGACAAGGTTTTCATATTGTCTAGGCATTGGGTAGATTACAAACCAGCAATCATCGCGCACTGACGAACTACGTCATCCGTCATATCCTTGACCATCTTCTCAGCAGCTTCTCTGGGAGTATTGTTCTTCACCCAGAATTCGATTACCTTATCACGCAGTGCCTGCGTGTCGCTCTTAGGAGCTTCCACCTTGACAGGATACACCGCTTTACCCATCAACCATTCAGCACGGAAGATCGACGGACATTGACCAATGAAAATCAATCTTCCTGGTTGCACGACATTGCCCTTGTCGTCCAGTTGGAACTTAGCTCGTGTTACGCCAATATAAGCAAGGTTGCGTTCCTGCTCGACTTCCCATTCCTTTGTTGCCATTGGATGAGGAAAGTTCTCTGGATCAATCATAAAGATATTGAACGCTTCCAGACCCTTCGTGCGATGGACCGTACCGAGAACAATAGCGTCCTTTGGCTTGCCTGTATCATCGAAGTCTGAAAAGATTTCCTCGATATTGGCAATGACTTCGCTAAGGTTATTCATCCCATCACACAGTGCAGCAATACATCCTGTTTTGTCAAGTAGGTTGTCCAATTTAATTTGGCTTTTTCTACTGAGACGTTTTGCTACATCAGGACCATCGGCAAGTCCTTCTGCCTCAGCCAATTTCTTCATCTCTTGAGATTCGTATTGCTCGATCTTAAAGAGAAGATTAGCAACACCTGTTGGCTTCAATTTCTTGATAAGGGCGATCAATCCCTTGCCAATGTCTTTGCCACGAATGATGACTTTCTTCTTGAGCTTGATGCATTGATAGGCGACAGGAACCAACACGCGATTCACGCGAGCGATGCCCATATCTCCTTCACGCATCATCTCGACAGCTTGCTCTAAGCTGATCTGATAGATTTCACCTTCGGGTGCTTCGATTCCATCACGCTCTTTGATGCACCATTTAATATCTGGTACAATAGCTTGAGCCAAGCGAATATGACTTTTGGGAGAGCGGCGACAGACTGACAATGGGAAGACCTTACATCCATTAGGACGACCTTCAAGCATCTTCTGCAAGTTAGGCATAGCAGTAATATCTGCACCGCGAAACCCGTAGATGCTTTGCTTGCGGTCGCCAACAACGATAATTCTACCCATTGTGTTTCTCCTAATAGGTTAAAGGCATTGGGTAGATTCAATAGCAGTTAGTAGATTCGGCGTTCAAAATCACACCGGAAATCACTTCACTTTTAATTAAAGTCTCTGCGGCAATGTATTTGACCCAAATCATCAAAGCATCAATCGCAAGGTCTTCAAACACTGGCTTGGCTTTACCAATTTCACCGCCGTCGCCGCCAATGATAATCCAACCAGAGATAATTTTATCTCCACCAATGCTCTTCAGAGTCACATCAGCAGGTGAGATATAGATAAAATCATCAATGTTAAATCCAGTATCGTCATCCACGAAGCTAATCTTTGGCGGTTTCACCAAATGAGCGAATACAGCATTGAGTATTAGCATTCGCTCTCTGCTGTAAATAGAAGTCTTCATGTTATTAAGGCATTGGGTAGATATTAAATGTCGGTCATCAAAACGTTTTGATTAGGGGTTTCATCCCCGTTCCAATCTTCGATTGGAATGAGTTCTGTTACAGTCCCTGCCTCACCAGTGTTATCATCGCCTACCAAAGCAGGCATGGCACGTTCAGCAGGCGTCATTGCTGCAATCTTCTTGCCTAATTCATCAAAACTCATGCTCATTAGAAATCTCCTTTATTATTAAGGCATTGGGTAGATTAAACAGGGCAAGCCATCTCGACCATTTTCTGTTGCATCAAGTTAGTGTCCTGCGCCTCATCGACTAGTACAATATCAAACTTCTCGACAGGCAGTCCCAACATCACGGTGAACCATACCTGATCGTCAAAGTCGATAACACTCTTGCGATCCAAGCACAACTCCAATGCTTGAGGCACCAATCGCATTACCTTGATTGTACGCATCTCTAATTCTTCTTGCGTACAATCATTGCCGAGGTCGATGCTATAGCGATCAATAAGCTCAGCGAGAACATCTTGTTCCTTGCCATCTTCCATATAGCACTTGCAAAGCCTCACTAGCTTATCTGCCGCTGTACGGATTGTATTCCCTTCCTGATTGTCATCAGGGAAGAGTTCAATCAACACGCCATCGAGCTTATCTTTGAATAGCTCGCAATCAGGGAAAGCAGTCTTAACGCTTTTGAAACCAAAGCTATTGTAGGTCAATCCGCGAACCCACGAAATACCTTTTTTCTGTAGTTGAAGATTCAACTCTTTGATGATGTGATTATTAAACGAGAACACCGCGATACTAAGACCGCGAAGTTGATACACGCCGTTAGTGATTGTGTAGGTTTTACCACTGCCAGCGCGAGCTTCTACCAGACCATTTTCTTTGCCATTGGCAAGAAAATCCCAGATGGAGAGTTGTTCGGGAGAGCCAGGAGGCATTTCTCCTGGGGTCAATGGTGGAATGTCGTCAAACTTAGGACGAGTGCCACGGCACCCTTTGGAATAGCGAGTACAGCCCCAGAATTCACCCCGCTTGCCATTGCGGAGAACCATTGGCGATTGGCAATGAGGACATTTAGGGATCATGTTCGCTTTCTCCCAACAGGGACTTCCATTCGTTACGAATGGGTACGGTGTTAGTATAGCATAGGCATTGGGTAGATTAAAAAACAAACGCACCCCGATTTTACGGGATGCGTTAGATGATCCATAAGTTAAACAGTTAAATGCGTTTCATTGTAGCACCCCTTTCAATTTTGTTCGTGGTTTCCGTGCCTTGCAAAAAAGTATATTACCAAATAAATGTCTCAGCCGGGCGGTGGTCGTGCGAGCTTCATTATCCTCTCCTAATGTTAGTGGTTAATCGTCTTCATCGTCGTCATCACCGAATTCATCATCGTCGTCATCTTCGTCTTCGTCGTCCAAGTAGCTGTCGTCTTCATCACCCAAATCGTCATCGTCATCGTCTTCATCTTCATCTTCATCGTCTTCATCAAGTTCATCTTCATCCAGATCATCATCGTCGTCTTCCAGATCATCGAGCAGTGCAGGCATTTGAAACTCCTTGTTGATAAGACATTGGGTAGATTATAGCAGGCTAAACGATTAAACCTGCAAAAACATATTTACCACCACCGTAATTATGCAACACCTTGAATTTCCATCCAGAAGGCAGCGTAACTACCCAATCCTCTGGGAGTTCGACCGTATGAACGGTCCAGCCAGAAGGCGGGGTTGGCGGAAACAAATTTTCTGTCAAAAGCAGAATGCCGTTTGCATCGTAGGATGTCAATACACGTTCCCGACCATTCGTCCACCACTCTGGATAATTGTGGGGAGGGATCGGTTTAGCCGTATTCACAGGGAACACGTACCAAAGATAACCTTCGGTAATTGCCGTTGTACTATTTCGCACGATGCCCTTCTTTCCACGTTACTTGCGTTCGCCCCCCATCTTCATCACGACACTTCAGTTGTAACTTGACGCCAGGGTGATCTTTTGCTACCTGATCCAACAAAGCAAGCGGTTCGCTCCAAGCTGTTCTAAACTTGTAAACTACCTTTGCTACACCATTAGACATTGGGTAGATTACAACATCAATATCTGAAGCACCCCATTTGGTCCCCCAATGTTTCACTTCCCAATCATGACCAACCCGATCAAATCCAGAACGCAGAATTTTATCTGGGACCGGCACCAATGCATGAAAGCAAAACAATTCAAATCGGTCAGGCAAGGGTTGATCTTGATACGTGCGAGCAAGAGCTTGCTTTTCTGCCTCGCTCTTAACGTATTCTCGATCATACCCCTTAGCCGCTGATTGCAACGCAGCTACAGCCTTTTTAGAGCCTGTAACGGTCAAAGTACAATACACATAATTAGGCATTAGTCTTGCTCCCCTGTTTCTTTGCCTTCACAACACGCTAGGAAATCAGCAAAGAATCCTTCCGATCCTTTATTGAATAGCCGATCACCACCAGCCAACAAAGCTCGACCCAGACGAGGATCATTATAATCAGCCTTGTATTCCTTCAGGTTCTTCAGTTCATCCCACATGAAGCGGATGACAGGATCGACCCACTTTTCGTCTCCATCCATCTCGCGAACACTACGCAACAGAATCTTTCGCATCAAGTGTTCGTCGGGACGTTTGCAAATTGGTCTAAGACTAAACCTACTCCAAATAGCGCCATCAGCAAATGTTCTCAAGTGGTTGGAGTCATTACATGTCGCCCAGACCACAACCTTACACTCGCCATACACATCACCATCTCTTGCGTTCGTGCGCTGAATTCTACCTCTAGTATCCATCACTTGCAAGAGACAATTGATATTCTCAGGCGACGTTACCTTTTCAATTTCTTCAATCAAAATAAACGGAGCAAGTTCTCCTGCTTGACTGCGCTTCAATAGTTCGCGTTCAAGTCCAGCCTTAGTAAGTGTCGTGGCATCAACATGCCATACTTGCTTCTCACCAATGAAGTTGCAGAAGCTCGTAAACAAATCAGTCTTTGCAGTTCCTGCCAGACCACGCAACAACACGTGGTGACGTTCTTTGAAACCAGTTCTTGTCGCCAGATTCGCACTATCATAGATGATACGAATCTGAGGTTCTCGATTGTAGAGCCTATTAAAGAACGTCGCGTAAACGTCTGGGGTCAACGGTGGCAACTCAACATTCGTCCGACTAACAATCTTCTTTGGTTCCTTTTCCTTCTTAGGTTCCGCAGGTACTGTTTCTGGCGCACTCGGAGTATCGCTACCATCACGTAGCATCCACTTCATTGAATTCGCAGCAGAAATCATTACCTGCTTAACAGATTCCCATTGTTCGAGGACCGCCCCTGCACTTCGGAAGTTCTCCTTCCACACAATTAGCAAAGCGGTGTAACGAAACTTCTGCTTGCCACTCCCATCATCAACAGGTTGAATGACAATCTTAGACCGTGGTATACTGACTTCAAACTTGTAAGTCTGATTCCGCTTCGCTGCGCCACCAATATGCTGTAGTTGTTGTTTGAATTTGTCTTCACCGAGATGACGCTCGACAATTCGTTCAACAACTACAGGAAACTGCATTGCAGCCTTTGGAATTCCCATTTCCACTCCAGTTGATAAAGTTCTATTATAGCAATACACTGATTCGTTATCAATCAGTGTACTACAGTCCATCAACGCTAATCATACCGCTGGAGGGTTAGTTAACGATCTCCATCCCGACCACAAACGGCAATTTAGCCGCGTCGATTCTCTGCTTCATCTTGTTTGCTGTCTCGAAGGCATCATCATCGAAGAATTCATACTTCACGTCATCGGTATCGCCCTGATGATCCACGCCAATAGAGTCTGCCCCTGTTATTTCTTTCAGCTTATCCAAGTAAAGCTGATGATCCAACGCATGGTACAAAATCACCACCGTCAATCCTACACCACTTTTCTCAATCTCTTCGGTTGGATCATCAATCAGCTTCAACACTCGCTTGTAGTCGCTCTGAACGTCTTCCCAGGCAGGATCGGTATCACCTTCCTCAATGTTGTCCCAATCCAGAAGCAAGACCTTCACCGGCTGATCACTAACCACTTGCTGGACCACCCCACCACCCACATCAATAACAATGTGAGGCACTCGCATCTTAATCTTGCTCGTGTCAATGATGCTTTTCAACTTTATGCCAGTTGAAAATAGCTTCTTTGGGTCTTCAACTTCATCAATCAACATCACCGACTTCATGAATACCTTGTCTTCATCGGTCAAACCTTTCTGGTACTCATCACTAAAGTTCTTGTCGCTAAAGATGACCTTGAAGTATTCGGCGCACCACTTCTTGGCATTGTCTGCGCCTTTGGTGATTGTCTCGCCTTCCAAAACGACATCACATTCCATTGGCGAAGGAACAACCGTGGTGATCTGTTGAGGCATCTCAGCCAAAATCCGGAAGATAGGGACGCCACTGCCCCACGGCTTGCTGTTGATAAAATGCTCAAGATCACCATAAGCAAGACAACTAACCCACTTCACAAGGTGATCCGTTTCGGAATTGTCGGCATCATAACCCTTGATCGTCAACTGAAATACCATTGAAGTCTCCTGTGTTTTCTTTTAAGGCATTGGGTAGATTTAGGGAGTTTCGTAAATCCCTTCAAGACGAAGTTCCTTAACAGCTTCCCACGCTTCTCGTGCGAGTTTGTTTAATTGACGCTTAGTCAAGTGGTCCATCGTCGGATGAACGTCTCGCATCACTTCTTCAATCTGACGAAGATCAGCCTTGCTACATCCAGTAGCTTCCAAAATAATTTGTTGGTACATCACAGTACCTCGAAAAGTCGAACGCCATCAGCAATCGCAGACGTGCAATTTGCTTTGTCAACCAAAGACTCGCCCCGCCCATATGGATACAGGGTGACAGTGCCAAGCGTACCAGCATCGAACTCAACAGTGAGGCTACTCCCATCAGGTGCCATCTTCGTTACCGTGCCGTCCAGCTTTACTGGATGACCATGCAACTTCAACTTGATTCGTTGCGCCTTCTTCTCTTTCATGTTATCCTTTCGGTTAGTGTTAAAAACGGGGAGTGGTGAGACTCGAACTCACAAGCATGTATACGTGCCGACAACCTTGATATCAAAGATTGTTTCCTCATCCAGCCGGATCACCCCCCACTACTAAGGCATTGGGTAGATTTGCATAACCTACGGCGATAGGTTATGCCATAATACTTGTCGCCGCAAGGGAATGCCCTTCCCTTAGTTTTACGGTGCTGTAGCATTCACCAACCCGCCTTCGGGTTTTATCCAAACAGCTTCGCTAATCCCTTTGCTCCACGAACGTATCGAGACACATCAGCCACCGGGAATCGACCACCATAACCAAAATGATGATCGGTCCAACGATCCGGACAGAATGCTCGCCACTCGACATCACACGTTTTCTTGTTGACCTTGGTAACAACATACCAAGCCGAGCCATCCGCAACACCAATCGAAAACAAATCCCCAACACGCAACACACCATCATCAGGATGACTGTCGCTAATTTCCTGCGCCTTCTTAAACGCAGCTTCAACGAATTGATTCAATTCATCATTGAAGCCAAAACCACCAGTTGGCAGCTTCTCATAATTGCCAAAAGGAATCTCAGTCAGATCACCCTTAGCAACCATGTATCGCTTCGGAAGGACAGCATCCGAAACAATCACCATACCTTTCTTGGCAGCTTCCTTCGCCTCTGGACTGTACTCTTCGGCTTCACCGTAAAAGGTGACGCCAGCACGAACAAATTTAACTTGCATTGGCAGCGTACTCCTGGCTTTTTTTGGTGACAACGTAAATATCTTCCCAATCCTCTTCGGGACAATTCGCATGAACGAAGTCCCAAGCACTTTGATACGTGTTCCAGGTCTGCTCTGGAAACATTCGATTCGCATTCCAATCTTCAATGACCCACATGTTTTACTCTCCTGTACCCATTAGGCATTGGGTAGAATCTGGATGATTTCCAATGGATACCTGTAGGTCTTGCCCTTGGCGTTCGTTGCGAGGAACACATACTTCTGTCCACGCGGCAACACGTTCCTGAACGTCACGCTTTGATTGAAACCGCGAAGTCGAACGTTAATGATGTCGCCTGTTTTCGCCTTCGCTAGCAACTCCCAACGCTGCTTCTCGTCGCCATGCGAAAACCGTGCTTCATTCACCGCCGTCATCCGACCTTGTTCAAATACGTGCGGACTCACGCCACCAACACCTTCTTCACCAGATTCTTCATCGCCATCCATGTATTCAGCAGTAGCTTCGCCGATCTTCTTTAGACCATCATCACTGATACGATAGCCTTTGCCATTGGCAGGGTCTTTGCCATTGTATGCGTTCTTTGGTCGAGAAGGATCAACCTCAGTGATAACAAAGACCCCAGGTCGAAATGGGGGAAGCGAGATAACAATGTCGCCACGTTTGAATCGCAAACTCATGAGTTCTCCTGTTGGGTTTACTTATAAGGCATTGGGTAGATTACTCTTCATCTTCATCTTCATCTTCATCTTCATCTTCATCTTCATCGACAACTTCGTAGGAAGGTGCCTTCAACCACTCTACCAATTCATCATCGTCCATGATACCAGGAATAATCCAGCCGCAATTTGAACATTGAAAACGATCAATGCAAGCATCGTTGATTTCTGGATTATCATCATATTCAACGCAACCATCAACGACCTTAATCTTTGATGTAATAATGGCGTCTGTTTGAATGCATTCAATTTGAGTGTGTTCGCAGCATGGACATTTGAATTCCATTTGTTCTCTCCGTTAGGTTTACTTATAAGGCATTGGGTAGATTTGGTGTATAAATGGCTAGAGCCTAGTAGGAATTCCTACTAGGCTCTTTGCCAGATCGCATATCAGGTTATCGGCTGTTTTCGCCAACAGTTGTGCATTGTTGCACCCGACATGGAGCATCTCGGAAGTTGCTCAGCTTGGTCGTAAACTTTAAGGTCTTTTACCCGATGAACCGGATAATGGTTTAGGTGACATTCGCAACACCGGATAAGCGAGGTTTAAGGTCTATAGATTCCAATTAGACCGGATGCAATCTATAAGGATAGTTGCCCATTCAACCGGACACAGTTAAAGTTTGTTCCGCAACCGGATAGCTAAAGTTTCAAGTCTATAAGCTCCACACTTAGACCGGACACAAGTAAGGTATGTTCCGCAACCGGATGTAAACAGTTTAGGTCCGTTACCCATTCAAGACCGGATATAACCTTTAAGGCAGGTTATCCATTCTCCCCGGCTCCGTTGTTTTCCTTTAAGGCATTGGGTAGATTCGCAAACAGTGGCTTAAAGTTCTTCACCACCACATCGCAAATCGCATCCAACATCTCTTGACTCTCACCATCCAAGATGGTCATGAGGTCTTCTTGTATTTGCTCGCGAGCCGACAACAACTTATTAGTCGTCGGACATTGCAGTTCAACCGCATTAGCAAAAGCTTCTAAGGTTCGACCCGTTGTCAGGGTTGCACCCGATGCCACTTTTCTCCACAGTTGAACTGCATCTCCACGAGTCATTTTGTTTTCCTTTTCCTTTAAGGCATTGGGTAGATTAGCCGACCTTGACCTTCACAGCGTCTGTCAAATCGAAGTCCTCGAAATGGTAAACGTCATTGAACAAATAGTCCAGAGCCTCTACCACCGGGATGGTGGCGATACACTCACCATCACTGTCAATGAAATTAGCATAGCAAAAGTCCAAATCTTGAGTTGGACGATTTTTTGTCTTCATGCCATCAATGACCTCACCCAACATTTCCATCCGCAACTTCTCATCCACGTTTGACTCCAGGTTAGTTGTTAATAACTCGAAAGAGTAGGTTTTCTTAGGGCGAATAATCTGCGAACTGTGACTTACATCCGCAGCCTTGTCTTTAGGTGATTCATTCCGCCTACTCTTTCAAGTTATACCCATTAGACATTGGGTAGATTAAATGACCTTGGGTCGTTTAGACCCCAGCTTCTCGGCAACTTTCTTTGCTTCACCCATGCTATCCACAGACTTTTTAATGACATAATTGTCATTCGCAAAGATGTCAGAAATATCACCAACAGCTTTCGTGACGCAGACATAATGAACTTTATCATGCGGAAAATGCTGCGCCGGCATAACGATAAACACTCGATTTTTTGCCATGTGATTCTTCTCCTTTCCCATTAGGCATTGGGCAGATTACTGTTTCTCCGCAAAAATCTCTGTGATTGCATCTCGCAGATCGTTCATCTCATCCATTGTCAACATCTCACCGCCTGCTTTCTCCCACATGCGTTGCGCTTCAGAAGTAATGTCCATCATCAACTTATCAAAACCACCATCAACCGATCCCTCACTGGCAATCCCAACGATTCCTTGCGTCACCTTTACAACGTTGTCCACCACTTCAATGGTGCCTACATCGCTCCTATCTTCACCTTCCCAGGTGATGACGCCATTGAGGTTGTAACCCCACGGCTTGTAGAAATGAGCGATGAGATACTTCAACCAATCAATGTACTCGTAGAACTTCTCTGCCTCATTCCAAACCAAAGCATTGCCTTCATCGTTCACAGTCCACTGACACCACAAACCGGGTTGTCCCTTTGGCGGTTGATTGTGATTCAAAATGTCAGGACCACGTTCTGAGTCGCCGACATAATAACCGCCCTCGTCACCGACAGTCAGCAAACCAACAGCCTTGCGAAAATGATCTTCCAGTTTCGCAGTTTTCTTTGCATCACGCTGCATACGACGTGAATCTGAAAACTTCCTCAGATACTGGAACTGATGAAGCGTCAACGTTCCACCAATGTTGATTTGACCGCTAAAGTTTGTCGTGTAACCCAAGATCATTCTCCTGTTATAGATTGTTATACGGTAAGGGATGGGAGTCGAACCCACAACCAACCCGCGCCAGGCTGCTCTGCCATTGAGCTACCCTTACCATTAAGACATTGGGCAGATTACTCTTCGTTGTCGTCCTCTTCCTCTTCCTCTTCATCGCCTTCAAGAGCAAGGCAAGCCTCTTCCATTGTAGCACCGCCAGAGCCAAGATAATCATGTTCGTCGGAAAGTGCCATCGCAATGGCAGGATGCCAATACGCTTTCATCCGTTCGTAAACATTACGATGGTCCTTCTTTGCACCGCGAACGATCTGTTCCGCTTCTTGAAGCAGTTCAGCCATCTCACCCTGAATCTCTCGTAACCTATGCATTATAGCTCCTTTCCTTTAAGGCATTGGGTAGATTCACATACTAAATGGAAATTGAGTTCCGTGTCGCTGTGTTGGATCAACGTTAGCCAAGTCAAACACCGTTTCCCAAGTGTAGTCGCCAGTTTTGATGACCACATGAGATGCAGAGTTTACTTCGGCTTCTTCTCGCCCCAGGTCAAATTCGCCAAACTTGTCAACAACTTCCTTGTCTGAAATCATCGAAAAGTTTGGTAGTTTATGCAAACCACCAAACTTAACCAAATCATGAGTGTTGCTTTTATCACTCATCAAAACATTGGTGTAGAACTCGATCAAGGCAGTCTTAGCTTCCTCGATAGTCAATTCTACAACTTTCAACACTCTCATTGTATCTCCTTTTCAACTAAGGCATTGGGTAGATTACTCCATCTCGCCTTTGTCGTGCAGTTGCTTACAAGCCCATTCCCATGCTGCGTGATTCTCTCCTAACTTCGCTTGCAAACCGAATGCCGCAATCGTCAAGCTAGATGTTTCCGGATCTTCTAACTTCCACTCGGTTTCCCTAAGCGTCAACTCAACCTCACTCAAGAGATTGTTGGTTATTAGATCATAATGATTAGGCGGTATCTTTCGATGTTCGCTTAATCTCTCTAACACCGGACCTATAGCAGAAACTTGACCTAAGCCAAGTCGAATGTAAAGGTCAAGCGCGTTATTCAAAGCGACAGCTTCCCTGTCACTTAATAGAAGTTGTTTCATGTTGTCTTTCAAAATGAAACAAGGGCAAGCGAAGTTGCTTGCCCTTGTTATCCGGGATTAGCTGGCGAGAGTCTTGACCTTCGTGATAAGGTCAGACAGAGCATCAAGCCCACCGACATCAGCCGCGAGCTTCTTCACCGCGATCAAGCGGTCGAATTCGCCCTGCACCGGAGAAATTGTAGGAACCTGAACCTTCTTACGTCGCGTCTTCACAGCGACGACCGTCTTCGTTGCCTTGCGAGCCGCCTTTCGCTCGTCCTTCAGCTTGCGGATGCGGAACTTGACGTTGTTAATCAACGCCACAGACACTTCCGTCCCCGCTGCCTTCAGCTTCTCAACAATCTCCGCAGCAGGAGTATCAAGCCCCAGAGGGCAAACCTCCTTATTCTTGAGCAGATTGAAAATCTGCTTGCTGCCAGAAACCTTCTTGACTTCAACCGTTGCGACGTTCTCGGACATTTTCAAACCCCTGTTGTTGGTTCGGATGATAACTTATGGGCACCACACCCACTTGTCTCTCATCCACACTTATAAGGCATTGGGTACATTACCCTTTGCCACTCGAAAAACTTTTTGAGTAAGAACACCTTACTCTACACTCATAAGGCATTGGGTAGATTCCAAAACCTTAAATATCCGCGTGGGAATCGAACCCACCCCAGCACCAATCGGAAATAAATCGCGTGGACCCCACTCAAAGCCAGGGAATCCCAATCGGCACAACGGGGAAGTGTCCCGTCAACGTCTACGTCCAATGCATGTTATTCCTTACAGTAAGCAATAGCAAGGGGAGATATACTCCCCCTGCTATTGAACCGGGTTATAGATCGACTTAATGAATGATGGGACTCGAACCCACATCCTCTCTGTTCATCACAGAGGCTCAGCCATTTGAGCTACACCCATCCGTTCTTTACCTTGCAACATCCGGTAAACATGTTGCAAAACCCTTTCAGGTCGAACGCGACCCCAGCCTCACGTTGGTAGCTTCTCGTCTACCAACTTCATTACGATTGTGAACTTCTCATTGTCTCCTGTTATACGACCATAATCATTCCACAAACGAATCATTTCGTAGTGGTCTTGATCCAAGTACGCCGCGTTGATCGCACGAGAAATCTTAACGTCAGCAACCTCGCCAAGCCGCTTGAAGATGCAATCCGCCACAGCTTGTCGAGCATTGTCCCCACTACTGTACGGATTAACATAAATCTCTCCGTCACGCTCATTAACTACCACCGCCATCTTCTTACCTGCCATTCTGTTGCTCCTTGGTTACAGCATCACTCATTGCCCGAATTTGCATCTTCCGAAGCAAAGACTGAATGTTAGAAAGTTTCTCAAACATTGCGTTGTCATTCAGAGAAACACAATCACGCTTCGCAGGTTCAAGGCTTTCCTCAGCAATTTTCAAGTCTCGTACCAAACTCGCATAGTCCATTGTGTTCTCCTTTCCTATAAGGCATTGGGTAGATTACTTAACCACATGCTGCGAACCAATCTCACCAGCCTTCTTTAAGCAAGCATACTCAATGGGGAGCATACCTCTACGATACCCACACTGCTTCGCCTTCGTTGCCATGCACTTCGCAGAACAAAATCCCTTGAACTTCGTGAAGTCCTCTTCCAGATATTCCTTTTCACACGTTCGGCAAATGCAACGAGCAAGCTGTTCTCGAATCTCTCTCAACCGCTGCGCCTTAGCATCCGTCCAACCCGCTTTGCCCCCACCAATGATAATGCGGTACTCGTCCAACAAAGATTCGCGTGTCATTGTTCCTCACATACTTTGATGATTGCAGCTTTAGCAACACTCTCAGCCTTGCGCCACGAAAGACCATCGCCAAAATACCTCTTGCCATCAATCTTGAGAGTAGGAGGCACATAAGGTTGTGTTACAGGTTCACGAGGATCGTGCAGCAACTCCAATATCTCAAAGCACTTAGGGTCAGTGTCCAAAATCCTATCAATAGCAAAATGTCCAACACCTTCCCACTCGTAGTAGCGAACACTATGGCGATTGATAGCTCTGCCATCACCACCACCAAAATTCGCTCGTAACTCTTTGATTTCTTTCATGGTATCCTTTAGGCATTGGGTAGATTCAAGTAAGCACGAGCAATACGTGCATAATCCCGACACTGCAAAGCGAACCAATCAGAATCACCATATACCAAATGTGGACTTTCGCCTCGCTCAATCCGAAGAATTCTTTCTACCGCACCTACATCAACACTGATTTGCGACCTAAGTCCTGATTCCTTCACCACTTGAGGCTCAAACTCAGTAATAGAAGAGACATTGACACCAGGAGCAAGTGCTTCATCATTCAAACGATTGCGAACTTCATAATTCGCAACGTCAACGTACTTCTCACAATCTGCCTCTTCGTGGTTCAAGATGTCCAAGACAACCTGAATTCGCCATTGCTTGTGAATCATGTTATTCCTTAGAGGTACTAGGGTCGTAAATCCCATGACAGGATTCCGTTTGCAACTTGCGTCACAATGTCGTTACTTCGTTGCCCGTTCCAGATGTTTATTAGGCATTGGGTAGATTACGTCCGATAATATCCACTATGTTAAGTTGGAAAGAATTTCGATTTAGGCTTGATTGATGGTTGGGTTTCGTCACACTTCACACAAGCCACTGCTACCGAAACAGGATCGAAACCCTTCTCGGCAACTTGCCAGTCTGCCAACATTCGTAACTTCTCTAGTAAGTTACGATTGATCTTCACTTCATGCATTGTTACTCCTTAGTGATACCCATTAGGCATTGGGTAGATTTAGGGTGTTTGATGGCAGAATACAGTAAGAGTCTTTACCAGCTTCCTTGTCGATCTGGCGAGCGAGTTCTTCTCGCAAGTCACCATAACTTTCATTGTCTTTGAGAGTCAAGGCAACAATCATTTCAGCGGTTCCATAAAGGAAACCAGTTTCCAAGTCACTGTCCAGTTCATTGACTCGATAGCCACTATTTACACCGATGGCAGCTTCGAGCAATTTGTTGCGGTCCATTATGAATATAACCCCTCAAAATAGTTTGTTGAATCTTCCGCCAACAACCACACCTTGCAATCCCACTCGCCCCAACTCTGAGGCAAATGATTCGTGCTGTATCTCCGAAAATAACCATTCTTGAAAACACTGAACTCGCCATCCGAAGCCATCACAAACAAATCATCCACCGTATACTGCGTTACATCCTTCTGGCGATCCACAGGAATCCATGACTGGTCAAGCACTTGCGCGTTAAAGTGTCTCACTAACACTTCACTCATCTTAAACTGCTGTCCTGCCTCAACCCAATGCCAAGGCATATGAGTGTACTCGTTAGGAATCACCTTCAACGCTGGCAAGTTCAACTTGCCAATCACATAACCATCAATCCGAGGCGTGTCAATCGTCCAAGGCTTCTTACCTCGATAACGATAAACTTCCATCCCGTTCACCCACTTGTCATCCATCACCGCCAATTCGGGGATGCTATCAAAAAGACCTTCACACTTCGCTACACATGCTTTGGTGATACGATCCATATCACCACTGCTGTAGTTCGGCTTGCGAAGAAAGCCAAGCCGTGCCGTTTCGTATACCTGACCCAAATACTCGATGTGCTTCACTGGCTTCCGCATCGAGTAAATGTAAATCCCCATTGTTGAACTCCTTTAACAGTAAGGCATTGGGTAGATTAGTAAACCACAATGGAACTACGACCCATGCTATCACTGCTAAAGTGCAGCATCTCTTCCGCGAAAGCATCACGATCCGCATGACGCATACGAGCCGCTGCCGCCATCATCGCCAAGTATCCCATACTTGGAATAACTAAGGCAATGGTTGTCTTGCCATACATCCCACGACCACTGTAACCCTTTTGGACCGTTACTCGACTATCACGGTCACAATCAGGTCCAGTGTAACCCAATCGCTTCGCTGCCCGATACAACTTTTTCGCAGTCTCGATTTGCATTTGTGTTCCCCTTGTTTCTTATTAGGCATTGGGTAGATTCTTCCCAATCGAATACAATTCTTCATCCAGAGTAATTGTGCGACCGTCAACCGTGGTGATCGTTACTTGAAGGCTTGGCTTATTTTCCCAAGTAAGCCAAGCTGGTTGAGTAACTCGCGTAATAATGCCAGACGTATTAAGAGGAACATCCCGCAAATTAGGCGTCCACACTGTTGCGGTTTTGCCCAATAAATGCGAACCAATGCCAGCCATTTGTTCCCCTTACTTATTACACATGTGATAGATGACTTCCGAGAGGTTGTCACAATAGATGTCGTCCGCTCGCTCGACTTCCTTCATCTCGTTGTTACGAAAAGAAACTAAGGACACTGTATAAGTGTCGCTCGGTTCTAACCACACTCGGATGAAATGACGCTGATTTGGCTTAATGGTGACACGGAAACGTAGATAGGGTTTACTACCGTCTACATCAACCGACGCCTCACGTGCGCCACATGCCATTTTGGTGCCAGTGCTGATCTGCTGCCAAATCACTTTGGCTTGAGCAATTCGTTCTTGACGGAGGTTATTCATAATGACTAGGCATTGGGTAGATTCTTGTATGCAAATCGAAATACTCAACAGAATAACAAGTCCCAGGTTCACCATCCCCATTCATTACCAAGTCAACTACCTCTTTGCCAATCTCAGGATCGAAATACGAATCCTGTTCTGCTTCGTAAACGTCGCCAGGGAAAATGGCATAACCAGTTTCCATTGGTTTGTTGACGCCATTACACTTAATTACATCGCCCTTCTTGAACTTCATGTTATAACCCCTGAGCTTTACGCCAAGCGTAAAATTTGTCATCCGGCACTACACCCAACTCTCGACCTGCACGTAAGACTTCGTAATAGTTGACGATCTTTTGGTCCAGCAAGTAAGCGAGAATATCGCTAAGTTCCAAGAAACCTAAATGCTCGCTGTCCAAAACAGCCATCACCGCGCGAACAGTCTGAGGCGGATTGTCCAGAGCATTCAATAATGGTTCCCAAGTGTCTCGCTCTTCTGCACGACACACAACCTCACCGATCAAGTCCTGACCATTACAAGCCTTAATGCGAGGAAGAGTTATATCATCAAAATGATTCTTAACTTCTACCAATAGCCCTTCCTTCCATGTCGGGGCTGCATCAAAAGTTCGCTTGTGCCGCTTGTCGCCTGCACGGTTCACAACATCATGCCTGAGTTGATACACACCATCCTCAATCATGAATCCCATCTCTTGATTCTTAGCACGGCTTGCCATGTGTTTCCTTTTTATACTAAGGCATTGGGTAGATTTACACGCTGACCAAGTTCAAGAAGTCAGACAAGGCTTTACGATCCTCAGACGTTAAGGATGCTGCCAATTCCTTAATAGCCTCAAGTGCATCAGCACTCTTAGTTTTTTCTTCCTCTTCAACAGGACCAACGTAAATGGTAGAAGTCTCATCATCTTGTTGCGTCTTCACCAAAGTTGCATCAATGGCATATTGACCCAACTCGGCAAGCCGATGGTCAAACCACTCAGCACTTAAATTTGAAATCATCGTCCCACCCTGAACAACAATCTCAGCCGTTCCATCGCCAGCATCATCATACGTGGCATACAGTTCGCCATACTGCATGTAATTTTCCACAAGCTGCTTGGCTTCATCGCAAGCGCGAACCTTGATGACACCCTCAGCAGCATACCATACACTCATTTTGTTTCCCCTTTGAACCAGATTGTGATTGCCCAAACACCACCGCGACCATTAGCGGCACATTCAACATCTGACCATCTTTGAAGAATATAATCACGCCTAACTTCCTGCGGAGATTCCCAAAACCCTTTCGGAAGATCATGGAAGGCGACGTTTTCCTTACCACGCAAACGCAAGAAGATACTTTCCATTGTTCTTTCCTATTAGACATTGGGTTGATTACTCAGGAACAACATCACCATTAGACAACAGCCACACACGACGACCATTGAATTGGTACTCTTCACAAGGCAAGCCAGTAGCTTTATTCACACCTATCTTGTGCGTCTGAACAAAGATATGCCCTTGATGACGAACACTCCAAGGGAAATCTACCTTGACTTCAACCTTGACCTTGTACTTGGCTGTCGCCATTACCTTGCCAATCATCTCGATCAATTCAGCATCGTTTTTGATTTCCATGTTACCTCTTAGGCATTGGGTAGTTTATCGACGCTCGTCTTTAATATCAATCCAATGAACGCAAGTCCAGATCGACATCAGCTTATCATCTTCTGGAAACTCGATCTTCTCGACCTGCGCTGTACTCGCCTTCAATACCGACTTGTCACTATAAAGCACCGTAAAGCCATTCGCTGCCGGAATCACATCTGCAATGTCCTCAGCAGGTACTCGGTCAGTCGTTTGTTCCTTATACCACATGAAGCCGTAAACCTTTAACTTCAAACAATCCGCTTTGCTGACCATGTTACGCCTTTGTTAGACTGTTAGTGGATACCATACCAATGAACTCGTCAGTGTCCTTGTCAAAGACATAACACTGTCCCATCGTGTTAGCAGGAGGACAACCATACATGTTCTTCACACGCACTACAGTCCCCTCAGCAATCACACACTTAGGATCAAACAAATCAAAACTCGCTGCCTTGTACTTGTACAAGCTGTTGACTCGAACTTTCATTGTCATCTCCTTTCCCATTAGGCATTGGGTAGATTGCTTTCCAACCGCTTGGTGTTCTCTTTTATTCGCCTTGATATAAGACGATCAAACGCTTCCTTAACTACAGCCTCATTCCTCTTGTTCAAACACAACGTCTGTAACAAGTAGTCGCGAGTCTGAGCCATTGCCTCTTCCAAGGTCAACTCCCTCTTAGGAGCCGATTCTGACATCGCCATCATAATCGCTGCCGCTGCAAAACCAGCTTCATTGCCAATCATTCGATTGTTCCTCATGTCTTTCCCTTATTAGGCATTGGGTAGTTTATGCTTTGCCGTTGTTAGATTAGTGAAGCAGGTGCCGTACATGTGTTCGACAGTAGCAGTGTGACCCAAAATCAATCGGATCACACCATCCATCTCTATCTCTTCACCCTCAGTGTAGAGATAGAAAACAATCATGTCACCAACCTTAAAGGTGGCAACATGATCTTCTATCTTCTGCCGAATCTCGTTAGCCCTTGTAGTGTCCATGTCTATTAGGCATTGGGTAGATTAAAGCAATCCAAGGACCAGCTTGTCAAGCGGCGTCAACTTTTTAAGAGCCTCAACATGAGCAGCATCAAAGTCCACAATTTGCGATTGCAACTCATGCCACGGCGATAGCTCTTTCAACATAGCCTTCTTGTCAAGGCTAATGGATTTCACAACACCACCCTTATCCGATCTGTCCATGCCATCAACACCACCACCCTTGCTTACCACACTGTAAACAATTTGATCGCCAGATGGTCGCTTGTCTTCGCAATCTTCACACATGATTTTGCTCCTTTCCTATTAGACATTGGGTAGATTGTAGTAGTGTGGGACGGACCCACACCAGAGAAATGAATCCCCACCATGTACTACAATCCACGTTTCCCAAGCTCCGCAAGTCCTGTAGCCGTAATGTAATAACGACTATCAAACAGAACCATAGGCTTCTCGCCAGGAGGCGCAATCTGCATTGACGGCAACCAATGGTCTAACAGTTCCTCACTCTGACATCCTGTCTCAAATACCAATGTCCTTAACAAGCAACCAGCATCGCCCGCATTCTTCAATGCCGCCAATACCTTTAACCGCTGTATGCGCATCCCAAATTCATCAATGCACTCTCGCACCCTCACCGTATGAATCGCCTTATCAATCGACAACCCACCACGAGTAGCAGCGTCTACCACGCTCCTAGCAAAAGCAAACGTTTCGCGAGGTACTAAACCACCATAGCGAACAATCTGTTGCGATAATGAGAAATCAAACTTCATTACTCGCATCACCATCTGAATAACCTGCTCCCGCGTCGGAGGTACTAAGTCAATACGACGAAAGCGAGTCCTGAACGCGGGAATCAGTTTGCCCCAATCCGTTGTCGCACCAATCCAAAAGACCTTGCGACAATCCAAGATGTATTCCTTCCCGAATAACATCCCGTCCGACCGCTCCGTTGCCTTCAATAAACCTTCCTGCACCTTTCGCGTCAATGCGTGAATCTCATCAATGAATATCACCGTTACCGGCAACTTGATTAACTTCACGCCCTCTAAATCCTGATTGACAAGATCACTCTTGACGTGCGCCGTCAAGATTGCATCAATAAGAGATTCAGTGCGACTTAATTGTGTGGCATCAGTCAAAACAGATGTGACGTTCAATATCTGTACGACCGTGTTCACCAGGGTTGTCTTGCCAGAGGAAGGCGGTCCCACCAGCATTACGCTCTCGCATATGCTGTGTTCCGAATTCCCCAAACCCTTGAAACACAAATCGGCAAAAGCATCAACAGCAGCATCTTGCCCAATAATCTTATTGAACAAACACCACTTGTTGAGCTTTCGATCAACCATCATTCGACGTGCATCTTCAGCAAATACGCTAAACATAAAACTCCTAGTAGGCTCTTGCACCTACTAGGCATTGGGTAGATTACTTGTCGTAACCCACACTCCGTAACTTCGCGACAATCTTAACGTTCGCACGATCAGCCGCATATGCTACCGCTTGCGGACTTACATCGTGTTCTATTGCTACTGCCTTCATGTTCTTCTTAGCACCAGGAAACAAACCGCGTACCGCGTCTCGCGTGATCCATGCGTCTCGCTCCAATACGCTAAGCTCAACCATGCCAATTGCATGAATCAAATCAGAATCAACAGCACGAGCAGACTTGTCAATCACCACATTCGCCAAACTCTCTGCCAAGTCACCTTCCGCTGTCGGTTCCTGAATCGTTCCCCACAACCGACGACGATCAGCCTCTTTCAATTCCAAGGCGATAGCAATATCCTCGAATGAGTGAGGCAGGTTAGCCGTTACCAACTCTTGCCACTTCGCTTGATACGCAATCAGCAAAGTTTCATTCGATCCCGTCAACCCTCGAAGACTCGCTACATACCGACGCAAGTCAACTCGAATCGCCATACCAAAGTATGTCGGGAAAGCAAAGTTGCGATCATCGTAACCACGAACAGCCTTCAAGAATGCTACAGTAGCTTCACTGTTGAAGTCGCTGATTTTGCTTTCCATACCCACTTTCTTCGCAAAGTTGCGAGCCAAGCGATATACAAGCAACTTGAATTGATCCCACAACTCTTCGGACCACTTCCATGTTGCGCGAATCAGGCGCAAATCCTCTTCAGGAATTGCCTTCAACTGATTCAACTCTTCAGGAGTGACCTTCAATCGAGTTGCCTTCGTCGGGTCTTTCAATACCTGATGAAAGATTCCTCGGCGACGATTCCCCAAAATCTTCTTTGCCCATCGACGTGCTGCCACGTTCCCTGTCGCCAATTCATCCAAACAAGACGACAAAGCCTCTTTGCTCATCTTCATCATGCTTCCCCTGTTTTGTTGTTGCTTGCCTCAAAACCACCACAGCTTCAAGGCATTGGGCAGATTCAACAGACCAATTCCATTCCAACAGGTTCACCAAAATCTACCCAACTACCACCACTAGACATTGGGTAGATTCCACAGCACGATCATAGCAAGTGTCCACCTGCACCACAACTGAAAAATTATAAATTTTAACCCCATACACCCACACCACTTACGACCACACCACAGATAAGACTGTTGGAGGACACCCCTATAATGATCCCCCGCTGCGTGGCAATATCCCCTACGCTTACATTAACGCACATTAGAACGACTATTTAATAGAACTGGCACTTGGACCCAGGAAAATCGAGATCGGCGATTTTAGACCTATTGGAGGGGCTGGAAACGTGCTATACTGATGGTGTCTGCTTTCCCTGTTGGGCAGACCACCACCACAAACCTCGTCAGAACGAATCTGGCGAGGTTTTTTTACGCGCCCTTCGGCATCTTAATCCTATCAACCTTTGCACACATCTCTTTAAGATCCATGTTAGATTTGCACACAACTACTTTTCTTAGACTAAGAAATGCCTAATAGGTCAATCCTACTAGGCATTAGATGAGTGTTAGATTTGCACAGATGAGTGTTAGATCAAACCTACTAGGCATAAATGCCTAATAGACGTATACGCGCGTATAGGACACCATACGGAGGTGGGGCTCAGCCCACCTTTACGTCGATCTCACTTCTCCTAACACTCTACAAGCTATCATCTTACGTCATAAGGATTTTACCTATGAACGCCATAATTGCACACATGCTTAAATTTATGTGCAATTATGGCGTCGAATTGGTTCAAATTGTGTCAAATTGGGATTGCACACATCTTCAAATTGGAATTGCACAGATCTTCTGGTAGGAGTCCACACGTTTCCCACCACCACTGAGGGGATTTATCTTTATGTCGATTCCACATTTTTTTACTTTGTTGAATGCAACGTTCTCTAACGATTCGTTCATTCTCTAGCCATTCTTGCCATTTAACGTTTAATAATTTATTATGGAGAACACGTCTAATCAATCTACGGCACACACAGTTTCGTCCTTTGCTTCCGGGTTTAACTTGATTATCCCATAAGCAATCAATGGTTCTAACATGATCTCTGGTTACGGGATCGAGTGTTTGGTCAAAGATGCTAATTTCGTCTACTCTTGATTTACCTTCTATGACCATCAATAAGCGTTCCCAGCCGAATCCTACATCGGTCATGGTATTCAGGGTATTAACAAGATTACCGAGTTCTAATCCATTCCAATAGACTTCACAGCAATAGCCACCGATCTTTCCGTCAGACCATTGACATTCCTCATCATTAACGACTTGAAAGCCATGTTTTGTCCAGATTGGTTTATGTGAGGAGTTTGGGTGAACATGGATGATACAGTCTTTGCGGATATTCAGGTCATCTAAGATTGCGGTCCACATATCGACAGAGTGGATATATTCTTGTTTTTGAAAGGAGAAGTTGCCTAGCATCTCAAAGTATGTGAGATGTGTTCCATCGCCTACGAGTTCTAGGTCGTTAGTGCGGATACAGGATTGCAGGGTAGACAGGCTAGTTTTGTCTGGATTCTCGAATTGAGGTTTCCAGTTTTGCATTCCTGAGCAGACGAATAGTGTTGTATTGTCGTTAGGAATGACAGAGGTGACGATATTGAAGGGGAAGTCGAATTCTTCAAATCGTTTTGTTATGCTTTTAGCTGGTTCATTTGACCACACGCTTTCATATCTTGAGGAAAGGACATTATATCATATAGTTTGATTGCACACAATCCTTTTTCTGAATTGCACAGATCATTGGTTGGTATAGATATAGGGATAATGTACTTTGGCATAAGCTTGGATTGCTGGTATAAGTTTTTTCCACCAGAGTTGAAGGTGTTGGGTTATCTCATCAAAATGATCGTCGAGTTGTTTCACGATAGCAAAGATATTATTAACATCTTCTGGTTCATCATTGATATTGATTTGGAAGGACAGGAGTAATGCGGCGAAGTCAGTAGCTGGTAGTGGTTGGTGTCTGAACGTGAGGGTATTGATTGATTGTCCTGGTTTGAATAGGGATTCATACATAACAATGAATGCTTGTCGATCTATTATGACTTCTTTTGGTAGTGGGATTGGTAGATGCAGTTCATGATTAATAACATCCCAAGGCAGTGCTATTTTGCTTCCATTTTCACCTGCAATGAGTTGTCTATGTGATGGGTATCCGTTTAATGATCCGATTGGTATTTTTGACGATCTGAGGAAGTAATGTCCTGTTCCGCCTACATGTTTGGTATTGAGTTCAGAGGTAAAGTGTTTAAATTGTATTTCTTTGAATTTTTGTGTTATGGGTGTAGTCATGAATCCTTCATTAGCTAGGAAGGCTTTGATATAGTTTTCTATGTCTTCATATTCTTGGTCAATCTTATCAACGTCATCGAGGAAGGATTCAAATTCTTCTAATTCGCCAGCGACTTCACCTTGTTCCATATATCCTCTAACTTCGACATCATAGCGTGTAACAACGAATTTGAATCGATTTATTTCTCTATAACCTGCTGAATGGAAATAAGCTACGAGTTCTTTGCCTAGTGTTTGTGAGGAGGCGAGTCCTACGGTTTTGGTAAAGAGTTCTAGGTCGAGTTCCCATTTTACGTTTCCGGACCAACTACCATAGGCATTGCCTTCATCTTGGTCGTGTGCGTCCCAATCTACTTTTATATTGGCTGCGTTTGCCCAATTTTGGTGGTGTTGTGTATGGTAGTGTCTAGCTTCTTCGTCCCAATAAGCGGAGTCGATGTAGTTTTCTTTATCTTCTTGGGATTGTTGGTCGATTGAGCGTTTTGTTCCAGACGTTTGGGTATCAAAGAAGCTTGACCAGAGATCGCCTGCTTCATTATCTTGGTATGAGCCGCCTCTTAGTTGGAAGTCTTTGAAGTCTTTATTGGGATCGAGTTGTGATATGATACCTTGTTGTGCTTCTTTTGCCCATTTGACAACAGCTTCTTTGAATCCAGGTACAGATTTACGTTTTAGGTAATTAGATGCTGGGTAGGAGCGTAGTTCTGGTATAAGGAGTTCTGTATCGCCATTAGTGAATCTTCTTAATCTTAGTCGTTCTATTGGTATAATGCCTGCTTGTTTGCGGTCGATGTCTGTAAAGATTTCTTTGTTTTGCAGTTTTACGTCGTTTAGGTCATCTGTTTTGACTGCATAGGCGATTGCTCCACCTGTTTTAGCTTCTTGGATTGCACAGTGGAACCAGCCGCCGTTAGGTGAGTGGCAGGATTGGATTTTATGTCCATCGGCGTGTACATGATCTGACATTCTGAGGAGGTCGATTGGTGATCTTGAGATAATGATTGAGTAGTTATCATCATTTGTGTGTTGAATTCTGTCTTTGACTTGCGACCAAAGTGTCATTAGGTCTTGTTTATTATGTTTTTTGAGTAGGTTTCCGATGGTGATGGTACGATCTTTGGTTCCTTGTTGGGTTTGTATGGTTTGGGTTACTGTACCATTTCTGATTTCGTCAGTGGTGAGTTGGTGTTGGGTAGCGTCTTTGACGAGTCTAATGAACTGGTGGATGGGGTCTTCGTGTCCATCTAGGGTTATAGCTATTCTGAGCTTATTACCGAACACGTTATTCATGTTTTCTGGTATTTTGTTACCTTTTTTGCCGAGTTTATCGAGGTGGTGTGATTGGACTTCGAGCCATTGGGTAAAATTAAGCATGAATTATGTATAGTTTGCACACAAAGTTATTTTATGATTGCACACGACAGTATGATTATTATTGCAATGATTATAAGTGGTATAGTGTAGTTAGTGGGTTTTGGTAGTGGTATTGGTTCTGGTATTATGACGGGTCTAACTTTATCTGGGTAGGGTAGTTTATTGATTAGGTCAGCACCTTGGCACGTTGATGGTTTTCTGGTTGGGTATTCGGGTGGTTTTGGGAATGAGAATTGGCTTGTTGTTGTTTTTCTTTTTTGGGGTTTAGTATCTGAGCTTCCTCCGTAATTAGAATCGAAATCGTATGAGGTATCGTCTGAGCTTCCGTAATTGGAATCATATGAGGGGGTGTCGTCAATCATAATAACATTATAGCATATTTTTTTAGTATTGCACAGATTGAACATTCCACCATGCATCTTGGACTGTCATAGTGACGGCGACTGCTAAATCTTCAACTTCACGGAGTGTTGAGTTTGGCGGCATGAATTGGAATAACAAATTATTAAGTTCTACTTTAAATGATTCAACAGCGAAGATATCAACATCACGTTCTGTATCAGTTTTAATTTGTTTTAGATTTTGTTGGAAATTCATTTTTTACTCCTTAGTTTTGTGGATTCTATCATTTTAGCCATATAAAATCAACATTAATAATATAAAAGTTCTTCTTTATTACTAACTTCTTTAGTATAGAGCTATCTGTTTAAAATGGAGTATTATGATAACGAGAGAATTTGCTGAGACTATATGTCAGATGAATACTGTTTGTCACAATGAGGGTATTGGTCCGGACAGTAGGAATCTTATACGGTTTATTTTTGAGAATTATCCTGATTTGAAGATCAAGTATGGTCATTTATGGAAGGATATTAGCGATTACGTTGAAGCTGTATCGGCTACGAACAGGGCTACTATGTTGCACATTAATCGAGTCCGTGAATTGCTTCACTTAGTGGTGTCTAATTTATATGAGCGAGCGGAGGTACATGATGCTAGCAAGTTGGAGTCACCGGAGGTAGAGGCATTGATGTTAGCCAGTTCGCAGTTGGCTGGATTGACTTATGGTAGTTCAGAATATTTTGCACAGTTGAATTCCGGGGCGATGGCAGAGTATTTGGAGCATCATTACGCTAACAACCCACATCATCCTGAGTTTTGGCAGAATGGTGTGAATGATATGTCGTTATTGGATCTGGTTGAGATGCTTGTAGATTGGAAGGCGGCAAGTGAGCGGCACACGGATGGGGATATTATTAAGTCGATTGAGTTGAACACCAGTCGATTTGGATTGACAGACCAAATGGCACAGGTGTTCAAGAATACGGTTCGAGAGTTGTTTTAATAATTGCACAGATGTTGTTTTTAGGATTGCACAGGATCTAAGCCTTCATCTACATCTAATTCATGAATATTAATCTTCAGCAATTCAGCTAATTGAATTAAATACCATTGTTTATATCGCTCACCTTGAACAGTAAGAGCTTGATGTATCAACAATGTCAACCCAGATGATGATGCTTTAGCAGGCTGTTTAGAACTAACGATGCCTTTATACAAATCCTCAAGCGCACGAGCTTTTCGCTGTTTTGCTAGCTTATCTCTACGCCTCTTTTGCTTCTCGGTTAAGGGCAATGCATCAAGCTTATCAAGTATTGCCTTTAATTCCGGATACATTGGCTTTTGCCAAGGTATTTTCTTTCCTGTTATCGCTTCTAATGCCAAGCGAGTGTTATAGTTCTTATTGTCTCTCATCCATTTATGCACACCTTTGTGATGCTTGTAGCATAATGGATCTACATCAGTCAGTTTCTCACATCCTAAACGATGATAAGTATTATGATGCAGAAAGACCTTGGCACTACCACAAACTAAGCAGCGTTGTGGTAAGTTGCTGGCTCGGTATTCTTCCCTAAATTTCTTCCAGTGTTTTGACCTTAGATACTGTTCTTCATTGTCAAAGCCTAGAGCGTTACATCTTTCAATAAGTGTCATAATTATAACTTCACAGGATAATCTTCTGAACAGTAAACGCTCATCCCACCTATTTCGTAGTCTATCATGATGAGGCGGTATTCAAATTTGTCACCAAGCTGGGTTGCCATTAGGTGTGGATTGATACGTTTTCTACAGACTTCTTTAATCAAGGTTGAATTGTCTTCGTTTTTGACTAGCACATAGAGGTTATGACCCATGCCCATGTGTCTACAATATCCTATTGAATATTCATCGAACTTATATTTCAACGTTTTATTGGCAAATTCTTCTGAATACAACTGTTGTCGAGCAGCTTGAGGCTTAAAGATCTTTTTCGTAAGATCTGGCACATCGAATGTGGTGAAGTCGTATACGCTCATTTTAATCCTTTTGAAAGTGGTTTCAATCCACAGATTTTAGCTTGATTTTCGTACCAATTCATAACCCAATTTCTATCCCGACTGAACATTTTTGCCCAAAATAAATCATATTTCCAGTTTATTTCAAAATTAGTTTGAGCATTACGAATACAAGAAGAGATGATCCAATGCAATATCTCGTGAACAAAAACTTCAATCTTTTGTAGCCAAGGCAAACTACGTTGAATGTAAATAGTGTTTTGGCGAGAGTCGTAGCTACCACGCAACTGATCGTTTTTGTCTCTAAAGATTATTTTCAGTGTTAGCATATTTCACCATTCCGCTAATTTGGCTTCAAATTCTTCGAGAGTTTGGGATGATTGGGCGAAGGTAATGATTCTGTGTGTGCTTGCTGAGCCGCATGGTATCCATTCGCTATTGGTACGATACCATGTTCGATTGACATTGGTGTGTTGACCACCTTTTACGCCAGGAGGTCGTGAGTCACCAATGCCAATTTCGATTTCGTTGCCATCAGGTAGTTTAATAACCAAAGACATAATGATCCCATCCTTGTTCCCAAGCACTCTTATAAACCTTCAATATTGCTCCTGAAGGCGTTAAAAACAGTTCGTCAGTTAGATTACACTCTCGTGGCAATTCTGCTTCTCTTGCGGCGTTACCTAACAAATACGCTTTACGCCAGATGCTGGGATATGTCCTTGAGAAGAAGTCTTCCTCACTATGCATGTTAGAACTCCACAGGTTTAAATCTGTTATTGGCATCAACCCAGGAACTATCGGTTTTGAGCCATTGAAGGATTGGAGTGATATAGTTATTAAATTCCTTATTTTGGACCACTACACTAACAGCACCAGGGTATCGTTTAATTGCTTTGATTGCGATAGCTTTTGTGGTTTCTGCACACTCATAAAAACCCATACCGCCCTTGTTGAATTTCACAATAACGAATCTTTTCATATCTTGACTGTAATCAATTGATGGAATGTCTATGCGTACTGGTTCAACTTGATTTGTATCAAAGCTTACCCACTGATTGCGAATATTTTTCCACCAACGTTTTGCAATTTCGCCGTCAATTTGTATGTCTATTCGCAATATTCCATTATGATCGTTTTTTAGCATTTCGTCTGCAAGCGGATTAATCCATTTGATATTGTAAGTAAATCTTTCAATGTATTCGTAAATATGTTCCTTATTCGTGTTCTTTGTAAAATACTCGTACAAGCCTACTTTGTGTTCTGGCTTGAGTCTTGTTTTGGTTGGTATAGCTCCCATGCCCATTGTTGTTGGCACGAGTACGCCTGCTGCGGTAGCGATGAATTTACGACGGTTCATTTGTATCCTTTTGGTTAAGAGCCGATTTAATCGACTGTACAATCATTTCCATTTCATCGGTTCGATCATCAATAACGACTGTAATCAGACTGTCATCATGTAATAAGTGAATCATTGAATTCTCGGTTGCTGGTATGGCACCGTGTTTATTCCACAGCTTCTCAGCTTCTGAATCACGATAAACGAACAGTTCTGCGGCATCAACATGCTCAATCACAGCATTGATCCAATGTTGTTTGATTGCGCATGTTGCGACTTCAATAGATGCTTTAGTGGTAATACGAATATCGATGCCGCCAATCATTTCTTGAACCAAGAAGGAGTTTCGTTACAGAAGGTAGCTGGTTTTTGCAGGTGACAATCAAGCCACTGGCTAGGAAGCCTAGCATCAGTGTTGAATTTTGCCCAAGCAGCGTCAGTATTTCTTCGAGCTACCTTGCCAAACCAGAAATTTATGAATGCATATTCAGCATTAGCAAGTTCAGGGTGTAATTCCAATGCACGTCGAGCGAAGTCGTTAACACATTGTTCTTGCAGAACATGTAGATGTTGTTTTTTATTTCCGTTATAAGTAACGCCTATGGTTCCCCAGATGCCTTCGTATCCAATGGCTTTTGTTGTTAATCCTAGCGGCAACACCGTTGCGGCTGCTGTGGTGATGAATTTACGACGGTCCATTTGTATCCTTTATTTGGAGTGTGATATCGTGTGGTTCTTTGCAATTGTTTAGGTATTCAGCGAGTCTGGCGGCAGAGCATGGTTCGCAGTCGGTGTTGTCAGAGAGATTTTTGCCATGTAACAGTTTGACGATCAATCTATTTTGATCGTCTTTATACATTAGCGCGGTATTCTCCACTGAACCATGTTCTTCTTCGGTGATAAAGGTGGCTAGGTTCATTTGTATCCTGCTCCCAATTAAAACGGAACATTTCTGGTTTGATGAATGTCGTTAAGGACTTCATTGAGATATTTCTGTTTTTCAGTTTCGTCTGTAAATTCCATGCCATCAACCCACCACGCCGCCCAGCATGCAAGGCACCATTTGCCGGGGGAGTCATACTCTTGTGGGTGCTGCTTGCACTGTTCACACATGATCTCTGACATGATGCAACTCATTTAATAAGGTCCATTATCGTTTGATTTGAATTCTATGTGTCCGCATTCACACTTATAAGAATTACCATAAGTGCCTTGATTAGTCAATTTCATTCTGGAGTTACACTTTGGGCAGCGTTCTCCATAGATTGACATACCAATGACGGTTATTAAGAACAGACCTAAGTATATGAAGATAAAGTGGTAGCAGTTCATATGAATTTGGCTGGTTCGCCATTCTCCTGATTGATCCAGACGCCTCTTTTATCTTTGTTCCAAACTTTAACTGGAAAGTCTGTGCCAAATACAGAAATGGTTTCGCATGCTTCTGTCTTAGTGGTAGAGAGTTCAATCCGTACTGCTAATGGATAATTTCTTAGCATTTCAACAGCCAATTGATCAACTGTTTCGTCAGGAGCAACTGATATAAAAACACAACAATTCGTGCGTGTCGTTATGGCAACGAAGCCATTTGGACATGTCAGGGGTTTGGGTAAGTATCCTATCATGTTATTCCTTATAAGAACTTAGTTGGTTCGCCAGTCTTTTCGTTGATCCAAACGCCTTTATCTTTTTTCCAACGATGGACTATACCAACAAAAGGTTTGTTTTCATTTGTTTTAAGAGCTAATTCTGTTGCTTCAGGATATGTTTTTAACATTCTGCGAACAACAACATCGACTGTTTCGTTCTCGGAAGTCCAAAAATAGAAACTTCCTCCTTCTTCTGCTCTCACGCCGACTGTTCCTTCTTTATTGAAGAATGGCGTAGTAGCTCCGACACCAATTGCTGGTATGAGTGCGCATGCTGCTGTAGCAATGAATTTGCGACGGTCCATTATTAGTCCTTATTAAGATTATTCCCAACGAATTACTTTGGGGACAACAACAAAGCCTCCAGTGAGGCAATTGATTCTTTCATTATTATAAATTTGATAACCTAGACTTTTAAGTTCAATCTCTGTTGCAGGCGATAGGCTATCAAGACACTCAAGATGAGTGTGACCTTTTTTGATATATTTTTCAATTCTAGACAAAATTTGTTTAACTTCGATTGACACGGTTGATAGTTCTTCGGTCATTTGTCTAGCTTTTTCGGCTGTGAGTATCATACATTACCTTTTGTTTTGGATTCTAGATTCTATCCATCCCTTTTTCCAATCGGGAGATCCCAAACTACTTTCTGGGTATGGGCATGATTCAATTGGCAATCCAGCTTCTTGGGATTGTTTTCCTTCTAATTTAATTGTCTCGACTACTTCAGTGTGACATTCCCCAAAGTCTTTGGCTGCAAAGGCTATCGTTGTGGGGATTCCAATAAATATTGCAGTGATCCAAAAACATCCAGATACAATATCTTTCATCGGTGTTCTCCCATACAGAAGATTGCGTCTGCGAGCAATATTTCTGCTGCTTTTTCTATGGTTATTGGGGTTGGTTCATCATCTGATAGTCCTATTGATTTAAGATGAACTTTTACAGATGTCCAATGTCCATCCTTGTAATAAACGTTATGCCTTCTGCGATTTCCTCCCCAGAACACGATAGAAACACTAGTTTGAATTGAAAAAAGGGATTCAGTTGGCAACTCCCTAGCTGATACATACCAATTAAACTTAGGACGTTCGCCATATTCAGATACATTCACTGGATTAGAAATAGTTACGCCTATTTTTGAACAATGTTTTTTAAGTTCGACAGTGAGTTCGGAGCATACCTCATAGAGAAGCTTTGTTGTTGCTTCAATTTCGTTATGCCATAATTGTTTCTTCTGTCTTGCTAAGTCTAGTTCTTCTAACAATCTATCAGAGGGTTCTAAATCACAGTCAAACTTTAGGGCGACTAATGAATTTATATCGCTCATGTTGTTTCTTCTCCCATATTGAATATTGCGGTTTCTAGTAACATTTCGGCTGCTTTTTCAAGTGTTGTTGGGATTGGATCAGGATCTGGTTCCATCAATGATCTAAAAGCTGTTACGTGTGACCAATTTCCATCTTGATAAAGGACATTGGTTTTTCTTTTGCCATCTACCCAGAACACAAGCTCTGATTTGTATTTGTTAGAAAAAGTTACTCGAATTATTCCATTTGGCAGACCTGAAGACACTATAGTCCAGTGGCGATGTTCGTTTGTATCAAAGGTAGAACCACAAACAGCAATACCTATTTTTGAACATTGTCTATAAAACTCATCAGAGAGAACCGAAGATGCTTGACCCATCAATTCTGCTGCTGCTTTGCGTTTGTCGTACCAAGCTTGTCTTTTTTGTTTTGCTGCGTTTAATGCTGTGAGCAATTTGTCAGATTCGCAGTCAAACGTTAAAGACACTAATGTATCATGATCACGCAAATCTTTGATAGTTTCATCAATCTCTTCAGATGTTTCATTCATTTTATTCTCCGGTTCACTGAGTTTCACATCCCAATTACCTTCAGTCACCAAAACTAAACCCGGCAGAATATGACAATGGGATGAATCTTCAGTTTCGATATCTAAAATAGACAAATTTCTCATTTGCTGATTATAGATTCCGGCATTCACTGCATCAATACGTCCCACAGCTTGTCTCTTTATAGGATCGAGTGGCGGTAGGTTGCAATCATAGTGCGGATGAATTTCACCGAACAAAGCAACACTGGATTGCTCTGTCAGACGAACTTTTCTCACTAGAAACAAATTGCCACAAGCGATTTCAATCTCAACTGTCGGATACTGTTCAATAGCGAATTGAGCAGTGCCTGCAATTCTTGCTATAATTTCTAACTGCACCTTTAGTGCATCAGCAAAACTTGTTGTTATTGATGGCTTCATTGAAATCTTTCTTAGCTCGTTGTATCGCGTCTATTAGTTTGTCTACTTCTTCATTGTTGTTGATAGCGAAAGTAGCTTCACCACTAACATGTTGAATGCGCAATTCTTTTCTTTCAACATAAATTTCATTGTATATTTGCACATCCCAATCACCAACCGATCCATAACCAATACGACAATAGGGAATCTTCAACGAATCAAAGAGGTCGATAAGTCGTTGGCTATACGTTTTGAACGTAAACAGTCGATAGATGTAATACACGCCTGTGAGCGCCAGTAATGCTATAAGTTCTGTCGGCATAAGTCAACTCTTTTCTTTTACTGCTGATCTCATAGCACCAAGCTCATTAGCTAATTGTTTACACTGTTTTTGCCAAAATTGCTTACGCTTTTCTGGGTGTTGTAAAACGATACGTGAATATTCATCGGTGTATCGAGCAGTTTGCCAAAATTTATACCAAGCGTCTGAAAACTTTTTATCCACGAAGTTGGTATCTACCTCAACTTTTTGCATACCAAGTTCAGCATTGTGTACAGTTTCGCGATCATTAACGCCAGTTTCTAATAGTGCTAATGCACGATAATAAGCATGCGCAGCCGCAATGAGGTTTTTATATGTTGGTAGAATGCGTAAATTACCTCTTCTTGGTCTTGTTAGAAGAACAACAACAATGATTCCACTTATTATTGCAAAGAAGATCAGCAACAAAGTTAAATCGGTCATAATTCCTCTTTCTTTTTTCTCAAGGCATTAATGATGCTATCGATATCATGCTTATAATCGTGGCTACTTATAGGAATCCTTATTGCTTCTCCATAGGATGGAATCACATAAAGGTATAGATGACCTGTAGTTTCTTCTTCTTCAAGATCAACGTGCCAATCGCTTTTGGGTATTGGTTTGTAAACATTCTTAACAGCTTCGTAAGCAAATCCAAAAACGCAAATTAACATTAATGTTATAAGTAATGCTGCTTCCATTTGTAACTCCTAGTCATTTTCTGATAAACCTTTTTTCACTTGTTGTAGAGCGTCGATGAGGTCATCAACATCTTTAGTAGAATTGAGTGGGATTGCTATTTCTTTTCTTTGTGATGGGTGTTGGATAAACATCACTGGCAGACCATCTGAGTCACGCATTCTCAGGTATTCTTGCAGGTAGTCTTTAACATCGAGCGGATCGTTTGCAAGATTGCAAGCCACATCAAATGGTTCTGCATGATAGAACAATTCTCTTTGTTCTATTGGCATTTTAAGATCAACTTCTTTTCTAAGCTCAGTTACTTTCCCCAATGCCTTTATAGCAAAAGGCAGGTGAAAGTCCTTAATACAATCTCTAACAACATCCCAAAAGTGATCCATTTCTTTATCGATGTTATTGATTTGAGTATCAACTTCAACGTACCAAACGCCAGCAGTGCCGCAACCATAGCCTAGCTCGCTATTGAACTCAGGCTCTTTTTTGCCTAAAAGTGATTCGTGCTTTTCAGTAGGCTCAAGTACTTTGGCTTCGTATTTGTAGTCCTTTGGCTCTTCACATTTTTTGCATTTCTTGCATTTACTATGCGATATCATGACAGTTCCTACTGCAATAATAAGCATGCACACAACAAGTCCAATTAAATCTGTAGTGGCGGCAGACATGAAATTTACCTTTTTGAAAAAATGTAACTCAACACAATCAAAATTGCTCCTGCAATTATGATTGTTGGAAGAATGATTACATCATTTGGGAAATCGCTCATTCAGCCAATTTACCAAGTTGCTCAACAATTAGCAAGCAGATTATAGCCATCGCTCCCACGACAGTTACCAACATGAATGTTCTGCGTTTTGGTGGAATGGACAAACGAGTCAAGAAAAACGTAGTTGAGATGATGTAAGCGATTGATAGGGATATCATAACAAGGTCTTTAGACATGATTGCACACGATCTATTGGGTGATTTGCACACGTTGGATATTGGTGTTTGAGACACCTTCAATTTTGCTAATAGCCATAAGCGTCTGCACCATCATATCTTTCCAGTAAGAAGATGGTGCTGTAGCCTTATGCAGGAAAATTAAATCAAAAGATAGGTCATTTTCTATTAGCTCAATTTTATCAAAGTAGTCAGATACTCTACGATATCTGACTACTTTGTTTTCAATTCCATTAGGACGTGAAATCTCTGTATCAATAAAGATCTCATCTGGATTTGTTTTCTTGAGTGCTATTTCTTTAGCCTTCTGGAAGGATTCAAGAGTTGCACACTTGAAAGTGTAGGCGAGTTTAAGCTGCATAATTTTCTGCTAACGACATTGCATCAATGTAATAGAGGATGGACTCGTAGCCAGTATTTTCTTCGATTGGTTGCCCATTCTGGAAAACAACATAAGATTTATCATTAACCGATTTTGATTGGGCATATGCTACAATTATATTTTCCAGCTTCTTGCTCTTGGCGTAGCGAGTTAGATCTCGGTGGACCCAAAATCTAAAGGTTTCGCTTTCCCAATCGTGCGGGTCTTTTTCCCACCTATTTTCAAACATGGTTTATCTCACGCAAATGTAGATAATCAAGGAAATTACAACGAGAAACAAGAAGACAATAGCAGCACAGCCAAAGCTGAAGATATTACTGATGCCATTACCAATACCGTCACCAAAATTTGCCATTTGAAGCTCATTTTTATAGGAAAAGCGGGGAGAGCGGTGAACCTCGGAAGAAGGGGTGATCAGATGCCCTCCCCGCACAAACATTATAGCAAATCAAAATGGAAGAGCTTGATTATTTTCTTCAGGCAAATTAATTAGTTTAAGAGATTCAATGTCATCTCCAAACAAAATGATCACTTCATTTTCAAGAGAGTCTAAATGATATGCATCAAAGTTTGTTGTAAGTGGACTAATTATTTTATCGTTAAGGATTGCATAAAAAACCAATTCTTCAATTCCATCTGTTTCTGTGACATATTTGTTTACATTTGTAACATATTGTTTTGTACAATGATTTATTATTTGGTCCATTATACGTTTATGTCCGATGACAGAAACTTGTTTTGCGCTTGTAGCAGGTCTTATGAAACGAGACTTCACGACCTCTGATAATGATTTATATCCATTGGCAGCTTTGCTGTAGTCCCAAGTAGCTGAGTGTGTCATGCATCTCCTTCAGGTTTGGGCATATTAAGCACTTTGATTACTGTTGTAAAATTCCCAAACAGAACTACCAATTCATCTTCAAGAGAATCTAATTGATATACATCAAAGTCTGAGCTAAAAGTATTTCCTTTTATCTCAACAAATGCTCGTAATATCAAATCGCTTCCAAGCTCTTCATTTGTTGATATCGTACTTGATGCGCCGAAAATGTCCAACCCCTTATTTTTGCAACAAGTTATTAGCTCATTTATCACGTCTTCAGATCCAATAACTGAAGCATCATGTGAGCTTTCGCTAATGTGTCTTACACAATAAGATTTCACTAGCATAAGCAATGATTCGTAAGTTGGGTCTGAATTATAATCCCAATCAACGTTTATCGAGTTATGACTTAAGGGCGAAGTTGGCTTTTGTATGTAACCAACTTGTGGAAAAGGTATTGGTTCATCGTAATATGCCAATTGAATTGAAGCTTCAATAGAATCTTTAATAGATGTCCTGCTGGATCTCAATTTGGTGTATCCCAATGACTTTTTAAATGCATTCTCATAGCCAATCTTATCTGCTGGTGGCGGATAATACTTGAAAGGAATGATGTGTATAGGTTGTGGCATATCTTCTTGTTCCCCTTTGGCTTCAATTGCAAGCTTAGCTTGCTCGTAACTCGCTTTGAGATCTTGACTGGATTGGAAAGCGATATGGCATTCTTCTTTGACTAATTTATCCAATAGAAAAGCTTCTTCGGCATATTGCTTATCAACTTTAATGACACATTGATCAAAATATTGTTTTTCAGTTTTCATATATTTCCATAACATTCAGTATTTTAATTACTATGATTGGAGTTTTATCTTCCTTGAACAGAACTACTTCGTCCCCAAGAGAATTTAACTCATATACATTAAAACTCCAATTGTCGTCGTTTATTCTTCTTCCAATGTCAAGACGATGTATTAAATTCTCTCCAAGCTCTTGGGAAGTTGGCATCACATGTCCAGACAATCTATCAATTTTAGCTAACTCATCGTGTATCATACATCCTATAATGCGATCCATTATAAACCCATGTCCAACAACATAATAATCTTCTGGTGTTTCTCTAAAACACAAATGTTTTATCAATGTGTATAGTGATTCATATCTTGGCTCATCATAAGTTAAAGCAAAATCCCAAATGTAATTGATAGTCATGGTATACCTGAAACGTTTAGTAATTTAATGATTCTGGCTTCATCTCCCTGGATAATCACTATTTCGTCTCCAAGGGAATTTAGTTCATATCCAATAAAACTCCAACTACAACCATTTGTCACTCGTGTGAGAGTAAAACGAGATATCAAATCATCTCCAAGTTCTTCAAACGTATAGGGGTTTTCTCCAAATATATCGTCAAGCATGGCATATGAATCATGCGTCGTGCGTTCATCAATTCGATCCATTATAAATCCATGTCCAATAACATGGCATTCTATTTTATTGCTAACATGTCTGAAACAAATAGTCTTTATCAATGTGTATAACGATTCATATCTTTCAGATTCTGAAAGGGTGCTATCGAAAGAAGTTGTATTGAAATCCCATGTGTAATTATGGGTAGAAGTTGGCTTCCACTCACTAACATGTTGTTTTTTCTTCTTAAGCTTATTGACTTGTTGACGAAGCCAGAAGGATTTCTCGAAATCCTGCTCAGTAACAGCTATTTCCTTGTCGCGATTGAGCTTTTCAATTTGATCATCTATATCTTTATAATCATCATTCATTAATCACCTATTGTATTGAACAGCTTAATAAACTTAACTTTTTCACCACTCACCAGTATTATTTTATTTTCTGCAATCTCATCAGATTGGTATAGTTTGAAATTCGTGTTGTAGCCGATGCCCTCGGCGTGCATGTTGCCACCACATGTACGTTTAATATTAGCAACGTGTATTGCACCAGATTGTAACGTTTCGTATATCGCTTCAAAATGTTCGTCCAATATGCAGGCACATAATGCAGCAACTACAGTTTCATCTGCAATAACAAAAATTTTTTCTGTACTATTATCCTGTTTAAGACATAAAGCTTTCACCATTTCATACAGAGTTTTATATTTCTCTTTGAGAGTATTACCTCTAGCGAAACGATAATCCCATGCGTATATTTCAGGGTTATATCCTGCTTCTTTCTCATACCATTCATTGATTGCATCAAGTGTTTCTCCAAATTTTTGTAACCAATCATTTGGATCTTGGTCAACCATGCACATCAATTGAAGAAGCTTTTCGGTTTCATTGACTAACTTAATAATCTTCATTATTTCCTCTTATTGAAGAGGATTTCCTCTGCTTTAGGCAGAGCCTCTTGCAGCTTTGCTTTCATTGCTGGAGTAATGCGTCCATGTTCAATCCACTGACTAACAGTTTGGCATTGCTTCAGCAATTGATTATAATCATTTGTCGTTTGAAATGCAATAAGATTATCTAAGTGAATTTGTGCTTCACTGTCTAGAAATGTTTTCATTATCTTTCTCGATGATGACAATCATAATGATCAGTGAATGGAATGACTCTTAGATTAGCCGATTCAACGACTACTGATTCGCCACATCCTGGACACACCCATTTCATTCGCTCATTGTTAGCATGAGGCGGTGGTTCGTGTTCTAAATGCAAACACGTTTCTTTGGCTGGTACAAATGGCATGTTGTTTTCCTTATGTGTTGTCTATCATGTATGCCACAAAGTAGTCATAATGATTCAAATCAATTTGATGCTTTACAAGTTTTTGAAGTTGCTCCCGTTGTGAAGCTCTAACAATTAAGCCATCCAATTCGGGATCATCTGGTTGCAAAAAGAACCACTCTCGCACCTGTGCTTCAGTAATTGCAAGTTTTTCTTGACCAACAAATTCATCCGTTAATTTTTCTAAGGGTTGTATCGAACCAATACCAATCTCCGTAGAAAACCATTCCAAGAAGAATTCGGCGGGCAAATCTTTCCAATTACTCATTTCTTTTCCTTTAGTGCTTTGTTTTCCGCCTGTAGTCGCTTGATTTCATTAAGTGCTTCAATTAACGCTTTATTTTCAGCTTGCAATCGTTTGATGTCGTTCACAACCTCAGCTTTTGGTTCAACAAATCGCGCCATACCTTCAAGTTTCTTGCCTGGATAAGCTCTCGCACCAATTAGATCAGTACTGAGCAGTAGTTTAACAAAATCTACATCTTTTACGCTGACCGTCTTCCATATGTCGTGATCTGTTTCTGGATCAATGCCCATTAATTGTTCGATATGAATCCTGCCATCATAATGCCACGTTATCATATAATCGCTGTTGCATATCCGTTGCGACGAATATTTCAACCCATCATAAATCGGATAATGCTGTTTCTCTCCTGGCTCAAGTTTGCGTTTTCCGTCTGGTCCCGGTCCTGGACCCTGCGCCCAAATAAAAGTGTTGACAGAAATGCAAACAACAACTGAAACCACTACTAGTGCAAGCAACCTATTCATCGTAAATTCTCCTAATTGGATTCAAACGCATTGCGAACAACATCGGGGTTTAACCCAAATCGTTCGCAATGCTTAACAATAACATCAATCTTGTGCAGCCCGCCAGTCGGATCGCAGTAATATCCTGGGTTATCCAATTCGGCTTGCTTACGATCATATTCAGACCAACCACAACCGTAGCAACCCCACGGACCAGTTATTACACCAACACCAACATCTACTTCATCGCGGTCGCATTCATTCCCACATTGTGGGCAATTCTTAGTTTCCATAATTACTCAGCTAAGCTGTCGCTCTTCTTGATACATTTCCATTCACTACAACAACCAGGACCACAACGAACTAGAATCATACCATTTTCAAGTTCGCAAACTTCAATTTCAGATTGGATCTGGAATACTTCACCTGCACCCTTATATGACCAAGGTTGACCTTCACGTCGTTTGATTTCTTTTTCCCTTGCTTCTTCAAACATAGCATAAAGTTTTGGATTAGCCTTTGGCTCAGCAAAACTAAAGGTGCCGCCTAGTGAAGAACCATTGATATGCACTTTGAAGTGTTCAGGTGGACTACCACCATTGTGATAAGCTTGAACAACTAAGTGATCGCTCCAATCAAAAGTGAGAAATTCGCCGCCTTTAAGCTCCATACCTTTTTCATATCTAACAGTATTAGGTATACGTCCCATGTCATCGCGGGGCAAAACTGCATTGGTAAGATATTTCTTAGGCAAAGCAGCAATGATTTTGTCTGCTGATTTATCGTTAAGATTTTCCCTACGCAAATACCAAGTCTCTTCGTATTTGGCGAGAAGTCGGACATGTGGACCATAACTCGTATCAGTGTCCACCATTACATGAATTGCTCGATCACCAACTATGTCTAGGACTTTACGTGCTGTCTCACCTAGAGGTCCATCTAAGATTTTGCCACCCCAAATAAGGACTGGTTTGTTTGCTTCTTTACCAGCTTTTTTGGCTGTAGCTAAATCATCGTAGATTTGAATTTTGGGAGGGTTTTCATTTGGTTCTTCAACACCACCACGCTTATTAGGCTTCTCATCTAACTCTTCAACACCACCCCTCTTGAGCCTCTTTTCATCTAGCTCTTCGATGTTACCACGCTTGAGTTTCTTTTCATCCATTAGTGGTGGTGTTTTTGGTTGAACAACCGGCTCTTCTTTAACAACAGGCTTGATTTCTTTGACCGGCTCTTTGATGGTTTCCTTAATAGGTTCTTTAACTGGTTGCACAACTACTGGTTTTGATTCTTTAGCTTGTGCAACAACTACTGGTGATGTGTCTGCTTTTGCGAGAAGAGGTTCATCTTCTTTTTGTGTAATTAGGAGAATGGTGCTGATCGCTGTAAGGACAAAACAGGGAATCATGAGCCAGAGCCATGCT
>ERZ1292637.32-Hain-H14-01um-R3-32-length-85305-cov-8_pt2 | contig 75829 bp, 122 predicted proteins | sample MGYA00564405_ERZ1292637 | MGnify/ENA primary metagenome ERZ1292637 (study PRJEB36523, sample SAMEA6512645) | groundwater metagenome | collected 2019-01-09 | study: AquaDiva: Metagenomics assemblies of 32 groundwater samples | reverse complement strand
TTTCTACTCTATGTACAAAATCAAATCCTTCATGTCTGTGGAATCCTTCTGGACATTCTTTTCTGGGTCTTCCTCTGGACATCTTTATTCCTTTCTTTTAGTCTATTATATACCTTTTCTTGACAAATATAAACTATTCACTAGACTTGAGGCAAATTTTTATTCCACTCACAATAAAAAGGATCCCAAGGAAAATTACTATATCATACATAAGAGTATTATAAACCTTATGATATGATAAGTAAATAGACAAGATAATATTAAGCATTTTCTAAAATTAAATAAAAAGTATCCGCTCCTGGATTATTAGCAAATGCTATGTAAGTAGAGGTCGGTACTCCAGCAGCAGGAGTTCTCTTTACTATTCTCATTCTTTTGAAAAGGGTGTCGTCTGTAGTTGCTGCGCCAGCATCTGTATTTTGTCTACTTACAATTCCTTTCGTATTTGTAGCTTGATTAAATCTTAGATCAGAGGTTATTAACTTAATAACTGCGTTGTCTACGGACTCTAAAAGAAAATCTTTTGTAGCTTGAATATAAATTTCTCCTGCTGCTACAACAGGACCACCACCAGTACCGATAGACAATGCTACTGTACTGGCTCCACTGGTAATATAAAGTGCTGATACTCCGCCGTTTATTCCTCCCCAAATATATCCATTAACCGCTCCCCCGATAGATTCAGTAAATCTAAGAATTTGACTACCGGCAATTTCTATCAAACCAGCAGTACTGATATTTAGTGTTTGTGTTGGTGTCGCATTATAGGCTCTTATTCCTGCTGAACTTAAATCTACTCTTGCTCCGCCAGCAGCTCCAGCTATAATTGTCGTGGCAAGAACCAAACTTGTTTCCAGTCTGCTTGCAGTGATTGAATTTGCAGCAATTGCAACGGCAGAAATTGTCGGTACTCTTGAATAAAATGGTAAAATTGTAGGAGACCCACCAGTTCCACCTAAACCACTGCCAGATTGCCCAACTACAATAATTGCTAATAAAACTCTATCACCACTAAATACATCAGAATAAGTAGATGTTACAGTAACAGCAGTTGGATCTGTAGAAGAATCAATATAAGCATAATATGTGGTACTATCAGCTAAAACAGCAGAGTTTGCGGCAGTTACTGTTTGAGTAGAGCTATCTCCCCAAGTAATTGTTCCATTTGTCAAACCACCAGAAACACTTGTCCATCTTAATGTTCTGTATGTAAGTCCTTCAAAAATAACATTTGTGTTATATGGCTGCAATTTTCTCGGTGTTCCGCCAGAAGAACCAAGATTTTGGAATGAGCCATCTTCTAATCTTGTAAGAATATCCTGTGGCACTGTTCTTGTTGCTGCGATTCCTCTGGTGGTTTCAAAAACTTTTATGGTTGCATGAGCTTCTCCTGGTCCTTCATTATAATCAATTTCTTCTACTACCATATCTTGATTGATGGCTTTGTTTGTTACCACAACTCTAATGAGTGTGCCTGCTCTTACAAATGCATCTAATGTATATGCATCTCCGGTATCCCAGGCATCGTCGAATCCCCCAGATAATGTTCCAGTAATTGTTGTTGCTGTTCTTGCTGTAACAGTTGCAATACTATTGTCTGTAGTATTTCTTACTATGTGGCCAGGCATCACGCCGTTGTTTATAAAACTAGCAGCGGCATCAGTTAAAATTGCAGCACCATTTGCGCCTGTATGAGTTCCAGTAAGTCTGTATCTTGGCCAGTGGATTATTCGAAACTCTCCTCTTGTTATTCCAGTTGAAGTACCTGTTTTTGTCAATATGGAAGTAATTTTTCTTCTTACTTCATCAATATCTTCTACATGATAAGCCGTAACTACAACTTCTATATCGGTTGTGTTTGTTTGTCTAAATGTAGAATCAAATGTACATGTAGCCCCACTTGTCGCACCAGTTAATGTTGCTCCTACTGTAAGTGTTCCAATCCAATTTCTGTCTAATTCTCTTCTTCTTAAAGTATTGACTCCAGAGTATCTAGAAACTGTTAAATAATTTGATCCCTGTTTCAAAACTACGGCCGAGCCAGCAATTCTATAGGCATCTCCAACATCCCAATCATTTTCCGCACCACCCGCTAAAACTCCCACCAATGTATCATTTGGATTTGTTGTGGTAGTTATGGCTGTAATTGTAGTGCTAGAGCCATCAGTGAAATTTACTAATGCATTTCCGACTATTATTCCTAAAGCTAAAAAATTTCTTGTTGTATCAGTTAAAGAAGCTGCATTTCCAGCACCATTATGAGTACCAAGTGCCCCTAAATCAGTATTTATGCTGCTTGTAATTCTTTCTCCTGGTGTAAAGGTTCCAACAAAAGCAGAGCAGTTAAGGAGAATTCCAGTAACAAAATGTTTTGCATTGTCTGGATCTACATATTCACATCTAACTTGTGTAAGTTTTTCTAATGTTAATGTGTCAAATGTATAATCTGGAAGCATTGATCTTGCTGTATTTGTCTCTGTGGCCAAACCATACTGTGTTGTTAAAACTGCCCCACTTGCAGGTCTTGTTCTTCTCTCAAAATAATGCATTTGTGGGGTTGCTGGGAGAGCACCAGTTCCTTCTATAAAATATTCATCTGTCCATGCTGTAATCCCTTCCCCAGCTAATGTTGCCCAGGACCCCCCAGCATTAGCAGAATTAGAATATCTTCCACCAGTATATGGATCTGGTCCTCCAACATTTGTTCTATTTGCCCATAAAATTCTATTGGCAATATCTCCTCCAACAACTCTAATAACTATTGCATAAATAGTACCAGCAGTTACAGCAAGATTTGCTGTAGAAAACGTAACTAGGGAGCCTCCGGCAAGTGTTGAAACAGAAGAAGCGGCGACAGTAGCAGAAACTAAATCAGCACCAGTAGGTAGATTAAGAGCGGTTGCCCTAATTGATACTGTAATGTCTCCAGTTAAAATCCCCTCTCTTTGAAGTTTTAACCTAATTTGATTCAAAGTATGATTAGCAGCAGGAGTAAAAGTTTGGGCAAACCAAGAGTCTCCAAATATATTGCCCCTAAAGTCCAATGTAGCTGTAAAAGATTGGTCGGCAGTTATTGTTACTGCTGTATCAGCATTAATATCTAAATAATAGTCAGAAGCATGACCTGTGGGGTTATCACTATTCTCCCACGGATCTTCATTTGCTATTTCTCTAATTCCATAAAGAGCATTTTTTCTGGAGCCAGAATAAGACACATCAAGAACATTTGCTGCTTCTACTCTAATAGAATCTTCAAATTTAATTGCACTTGTAGTATCTATGTTTCCAGAGTATGAATGATCTATAATTATTTGCTCTATAAGAGAGCTTCTTAGAGTAAAGTTGGTATAATTTAGATTTAATGGGCGTTTTAGAAGCTCTTGGAGATTATCTCTTGTATGAATCTTAAGACACTGGCCGAAAACTGGATGCCAATATGGCTCTGTTTTTTCAACACGCCCAAAAAAGAGAACTTCTCCTGTCCTGTCTTCTACAAATCTGACATATTGATAATCTGTTTGATAAGCTGATTCTCTTGTACTATTTGGATTAGCAATTAAGACTTCCAAATACATTGGAAATCCAAGAGTGTCATTGATGTGTACAGAAACTCTGTTATTCTCTGTAGTCCATGCTGCCCCTGTCCAATATTGAAAGGAAGAAGGCATTAGGCAACCTCTCTGGCCACAAGGGTCATTACAAAGCTCCAGGCTTCTGGGATTTGGATGGCTGATCTCTCTAAAATCAAATTTTGTATTTTAACAGAATCATATAAATTATTTGCTGTAGGATCGAATTGCGAATCAATTCTAAGCGAAATTATGTTTGCATAATCGTCTGTAGATATGTTTCTTAATGTTAATGCTGAGGGTATTGCTATTCCACCTTCGTCTCCATTTGTTAGAGGTGCGGTTCCAGAAAGTGTAATTATATCCAGTCTTTGTCCAAAATCAATAAAAATGGGGTCTAGATTAGACGGAAGAGGAATTCCAGTTGCATTTCTTACGACTTGAATTCTTACATTTTCTACTTGGAGTCTGTATTCTGTTGCTCCGCTTGTAAGTCGTACATCAAGAGTCATTTATTGAAAAACTCCTGAGCCACGAATAGAATATTCTTTAGAATCCCCCGTTACACTTATATCTATTTTTGTATCTTGTTTAAAGGTTTTAATAATTCCATTTATTAGAGCTTCTATTCTACTTAAAAATGGGTGGTCTGCAGCAAATAAGGGCGGGATTGTAGGTCTCTGCAATGGTGATAATCCAGCCATTTGTCTTGCAGTTTCCATTTGTGGCCATGGCACGCCTACTCCGCCAAAAGCCCCGAAAATATCATATTTTCCGGCCATTTTTGGAGATGTTACAACGCCGCCAGGGGTAACAGCAATCGTTTGCCCCTCTGGAGTAGTTATTGGTACCATTGGTGGTGGCTTTACAATATTTGGTAAAAGTCTTTCTATGAATCCAGAAATTGTAGTTAGCCATTTTGCAATTGTTTCAATTCCTGGCATTAGACTGTCTAGTAATGGACCAACAATTGTAGTAGCTAATTTTGCCAAAGCTATTAAAAGAGGAGTTAATGTGGCTAAAATTGGCGCAAGTAGAGGCATAAAAGGAGCAAGAATTGTGTCTACAACGCCTCCAATAATTTGGAGCAATGTAGAAACCAATCCAGACATAATTTTGCTTTGCTTTATTAAAAATCCAATTCCTATTGCCCCTGCCAGTCCTTTTATTACTCCAAGCATTTCTCCGCCTGATTTTTCACCCTTTTCTTCTATTCCAAGAACATTTTTATTGTATTCTTTTCTTTCTGATTCTTCTTTTTTTTGCTGCCTTGTTAACTCTAACAGATGTTTTTGGGCTTCTGTAAGTGAACCACTCATTCTCCTCATTTCAGCCGCAGAAATATTTAGAGAGCCAGACGGATCACCTGCCAGTCCAGGAACGCTTGGTTTTACTCCTCCTCTCAATCCCATTTGTTTTGCCCAATCTGGAGAAAAGTAGGGAGAGGTAAATCCACCTTGTTTGTCTTGTACTTCAATGACAAATTTTTCTTCAGGCATTTTTCATCTCACCCATATATTCTTCAAATGCCATTAAAAGAGCCAAGTATTTTTCTATTTCTTCTTCGTCCATTTCATAAATGACTTCATATGGGATCCCAAGTCGAAGAAGAATGATTTCTGGGAGCTTTTCAAGAATAAGAGCAGCTTCAGGATCATTTGTCCTTGCTCTACGAAGCACCTCTTTTATTCTTTTTTTAAGCTGTCTACATTGCTTGTTTTCTTTGAGTCTGCTCTTGGAACAAGTGATTCCAGAGCGCCGCCTAAATCCTCATTTATTGAGGACAGAAAGACTTCTGTAGTTTGTCCCCAGGGAGCCTCCACAATCATATATTTCAGAGATTCTTTTACATATGCATCTCCATCAAAGACAAGAGCACCCTCAACAAATTTTGAACATCTTGAAATAATGCTATTTTTTAGGCTCCAAGGAACTGAGCGAACTTTTAGCTTTAACTCCTCTCCATTAACATCTAATGTGATGTCTTTTCCTTCCCGACTCACAACATATTTCTGATAATCCATCTTGTCCCCCTATACTAATATTTTTTTCACGGATAGGTTCCAATGCTGTCAACAACAACAGTGCTTATATTTCTAAAAGTTATATTTACTGGTACAGAAATTGGGCTGTCTGCCGTTATATCATGTGCAGCTGTTAGAATAAATGCGCCCTGAGCATCTCCTCCTGTTCCAGCAGCCCCTCCACTTGGGATTGTTATTGTGATTGTATCACTTGTGCCTCTTGTAAATGTTAGAACAATATTCATTCCATTCATTCCAGAGCCATAGTTTCCTTCTAGGATTAACTCTTTGAATAAAGTTCTAGTTGTTGCTGTTGCAGCTATTGAATCTGGTAATGCAATTGTTGCTGTCATTCTATATTCTCTTCTTTGCTCCTGGATTTCAGCAGGAATTCTTGTTGTGCCATCATCTCTTATGTAATATCTTGGATCTAAATTGTTGTTTACATCAATTCTAAAATCTCTAATTCTAGCTAAAGTCTGGCCAAAAAATGAGAGAGTGCCTTGGGAAAAGTAATATGGTTCAGTAGTTGGATAAGTTGCAGTACCAAGAGCGCCACCACTATGAGGAATGCTTCCCCCAATTCCTGTTGGAGCAATTAATCCTTGGCTAGATTTGGTTATTTCTGTAGTGCCGCCCCCAATTGAAGAATGAAATGGTTGGTTGTGCACCATATCAAGAAATGGCACAGAGTCCCAAGACATCATTAAAAGCTCGCCTTCCCTGGCTCCAATGGTGGCCCTTCCTACTAATCCGCCTACATATCTACGAATTATATCATTCGCAGCTGTTTCTCCAGTGTCTCGAAATAAAACATGCCAACTTATGGAGTCTAATTCATTATCTTCAATAATTGTATGAGTAAATGTGGTTCCTGATGTGGCCTCAGAAACAGTTAATCCATTTGCATGAGTAAGCATTAAAGGATAATTCAAAATAAATGTCTGTGCTCCTATCCCACCTGCACCAGAAATTATTTGTCTAACTTCTGGATTTGTTCCTCCTCTTTCAATTTCAATCAAGTCTCCGTTTGCAAAATTTGTCCCATCAGTAATTGGCAAAGTTCTTTGCCCTCTATTTGTAGCTGCACTGTTAGTTGAAGAGCCGCCTGAAACAGCCGTTGCAACAGTTCTTACTCTTCCAAATGGAAATCTTAACGGAAAACCATTTAATAAAATGAAATTTGGAAGACTTCCTTCGAAGGCTTGTCTTCCTCTTAAATAAACATAGGGATTTCGTCTAGATGCGGTTCCAAGAAAATAATGGGGAGTTATTTCATTTTGCTGGTCTGGAACTGTAATTGTTTCATAAACACCAGGAAGGAAAGTAAGAAAACTATTTCCTGTTGGTACATTTGCACTGTTGACAGTTTTTTCATCTAATACTTCATTGTCGGCATGGAAAAACCCTGTTGGATAATCTAAATAAACTGTTCCGGTTGCTGCTGTTCCATTATATGTTCCAAGAGAAGATATTTTTCTTATCTCTTGGCTCCCGGTGGCTGTCGCACCAAGTGCAATGTAATTTCCAACAGCCAATGTTCCGCTTGCAGTATCAAATGTTACAGATCTTGAACCAGCAGGAAGATTAGCTGCCAAGTTTATTAAAGCCGTCCAATCTGCTGTATCCGTAACAATTTCAATAGAATCTAAATATCCACCATGTCCTGGTTCGCTTGCAAATGAAAGAGTAGCCTGAGTATGTAGATAAACTGGACACATAGTTTACTCCTAAGTTACTTCAAGTAGAATAGAGAAATTCACGACTTCCAAAATGCACCTTCCAGACCAAAATTGTGCTGTAGTTTGTGTTAATTCATTAAAGCTGACAAATTGAAGTCTTTGAAAATTTGTCATGCTGTGCATTTGTGAGTGACAGATTCTTCTAATTTCGCGCATTAAATTATAAAGCCTTTGCCTACTTATTACTGTTGCAATTTCCAATAAAACTCTAGATGTTCTATTCCCATAAACCCAAGTTCCAATTGGTCTTTCTTCTAATCCTGGGGTATCTAATCGAATTATAACAGCATCTCCAGCATTTAATAATTCTATTCGAATCGGCTGATTTGGATCGCTTGCTACAATCCATTGTGGCTCCGGAATATGCCCAGTGTAATTATTCCATTGTGCATTCAACAATGCAGAAATATCATCGGCAGCAATTGGTTCATCGGTATGCGGCATTTTATATCACTTCCCAGCTGCGCAATGACTCTAAAGCCTCTTCTGTATGATACTTCCAATTTTCGATCTTTCTTTCTAATGATACCCTATCAACTCCGCTATTGGTAATAATGCTATAATCGTGGGTAAGGTAAATATCTACTGCTGCCATTTTTATTGCCAAATCTCTAACAAAAAATCCTTGCCTGTCTGTTTCTAAATCTCTTCCCCACAAATACGAGACTCTAACTGGTGTTTTGAACTCTCCAAATCCCCATTGGTATACAGAAATTGAAGAAGCAAGACGAGCAGGAAAGATAAAATATCTTGGAAAATAAATCATCCCCAATTCATTGACAGCAAAATAGTCATTTTGTCTACCTTGTGTAAGGGTATCATATTGTGCTCCATTCCACATTTGCATTCTTCCAACCGCAACTAAATCTCTTCTAAGCAATCTTATTCCTTGATGATTAAAATCATATTCTTCATCTTGAACCCAATTTATTCGCCAACTTTTTCTGCTTACATAATCAATATTACTTTGTACTTTGCGGATAAAATCTTCTACTGTATTTCGTGTTGGTGTAGTTGAAGAAGAGAAGTCTGCTCTCATTTGCAATGCTGTAAAAATATCTGTTGGATTTGCATATCTAGCAAATGGGCGAATAATTATTTGGTTGACTGTGGGTGCTGTAGTTGTAGAAGACACACTTAGTCTGATCCAATATCTTGTAGCTGTATCTGGTGGTGCCGGTGCATGTGGTGTGCCTGCTGCAAATGCTAATGTGGTCCAACTTACAGGATTCTCTATTGGAACTGCTCCAGCCGTATATGTAAAATCAAAAACTGTCCTTGGATTTGTTCTTGTCCAAGCTCCATCATAAAAATCTACTCTAACTGTTCCAACTGTTCCGGCCACCGCTAAAAGAAAGGCAACTAAATCAAATCTACTTTGAAGACCAATATAAAGATAATCTGCAGTATCTTCAAAGATGGAAAAAGCAGTTCCTCCAGGAATTTGGCTTTCAACTGTATTATTTATGTATGCAGTAGCAGAGTTATCCCAAACCCAAACTGCTGTTGCATATGGTAAACTTTCATAAGCCTGAAGAACCACTTACTTCTCCGTTTGTTCAAGCTTCATTTTCTCAAGAAACTCTAATGCGCCTTGTTTTTTTAGAACTAATTGTAAAATTTGTTGTCTTTGTGCTTCAATTTGATTATGCTGATTTGTTAGAACCTCAATTTCCTTTTTAACCTTTAAGATCTCTTCTTCAAGATTCATGATTTACTCCTTCTTTAAAATTTCTTTAATCTTTTGTTCGGCACTAGAAATTTTTTCTAAAATTCCGTAGCAGCTGCTAAATAATGCTTCTGCCTCTTCTTTCGTTATGGTTTTGTCTTCTGTGGCTAATCTAATTTCTGAACGAAGCTTCTCTATGGATACTTTTAATTCGTCTATTTGTAAAGTTAATTCAAAAATTTGATTCTTCTTTTTCCAAATAAATATAATTACATCCCAAATCGTTTGTAAAATATTTAAAATCCAAAGCCACATTTTCATTTCATACTGCCTTTAATATATTTATAGTTTTTAAAATTCTGCTACCCCACCTTCTGCCAGTTTCGCAGCCTGGGCTTTTTCATATTGTAATACAAGCTCTCTTATGTTAACAAGAATAAAATCCCTTGCCTGGTCAGCCAGAGAAGCCACGGCTAGTGAGGTGCCTACATATCTTGCCGACAACGCAGCCTTGGTCCTGGCAGCTTGTGCATCAGTAACAAAAATGGTAAGATTAGGCATTAAGTTTCTCCTTTATCTGCTGAAGAAATTCGACATCTGTGTCTAGCAAAGTAATCATCTGCTCTTTGAGAGCCTTGCTGAATGGATATGGCAAAGCGTGGCCCCCGTCCTCTGTATATCTATCTACTCTGAGAGTCATTATGTCTCCATATTGCCAAGGTTTTTGCCCATCGTGGTTAAAGTTGCCAAAGGTGATGGGCTCTTCATATAGAAAGCCGAAGCCAGCAGTCATATCTATATAGCGTTGAGTTTCATTTGACATTATATAAATACGCCCGTTTGGGACAGCGTCGCTTGCCTGGACACTCATACCGCCGTTCCAGGTTGCAGCCGTTGTTGGTGCTGTTGGTCCAATGGCTCCTGCTCCAGCATCCCGATAAGGGACCTTCCAGACGCTTTTGGCCTGAGTGTAGGTGCCAGCACCATCGGTTTCACCGAGCAAGCCAGCTTCTATTACGCTGTCCAGGTTGAAGGCGTGCTGGAGGACAGCGCCACTAGCTCCCCCTGCGCCGATGGTAATGTCCTGAGCAATAGACCTGGCTATGCCTGCACTGGAGGCGGAGATGGTGGAGTTGAAGGCTCCAAAGGCTAGAGTAGTTGCTACCTGGAAGGCAAATGACCCAGCAGTGTATATCAAATTAGCAGCAGCAGCAAAGTTTACCAGCAGGCTTCCACCAGTGTCTGGTATAAGGGAAACATCTGCGCCTGCATCTGTACTGGCTTTGATAGCAATGCTACCAGAACTAGAATAAATATTTGCGAAACTACTCCCGCCAGCATCGCCTTCTCGGATGAACATGGTTGCAATAGACAGGTAGTCGCCACTAGCGAAGTCAAGTCTATTTGCTGCTCCTCTGTTGAGTTGTACATCAGCACCAAAACGAAAAGCACTAGCTCCAGCTAAATCTATACCAAGTCCTGCCCCGCTTTGTGTTATGCTTAATCCAGCACTTGCATCATTTATATTTATTTGTCTTACTGGATAAATATATCTATATTCAGCGCCCATTAAATTCTCCTGATTTTATTCAAAACTGCCAAGATCGGCATCATAATATTTTCCAGTAACCGCACCAATATCTACTTGATTGCTTCCGCCAGCAGCAGCTTCATTGTCTGTAAAGGCAAACCAATATGCATTTACATCTGGAATATTTGCTGCTGTATTATGAGTTGCTACAAGCGTATCATTTATAAAAAATTCTACTGTATTAACTCCTGCAATTCTGGTTATTTCTATTGCATATTCGTTTCTGTTTGTAAGAGTAATTCCACCAGGAAGATTTGTTCCTTCTACTCCGCCAAGGTCTGTGACAGTTTGAATTGCATCAGCACTTAAACCATATCCAATTATATCAGTTGTTGCTCTGGTTGCGGTAGTATTTGAGGAAAGCCCCATAAAAAATGTAGCATTATCAATATTTGCAGCCCCAACGAATTTTGCTTCCCATTGAATTCTTAATCTTTTTGGAGTTCCGCTTGTAGTATAATTTGTTGGTGTTGCCCTAAATAAAACTACTGTTCTTAATCTGGCTGTGCTTGCATCAACGGCATCTACTGTATTTAATCGTACCTTTAGAAAATCTGTATCTGTAACAATTCTGGTGACTGTTCCAGCACTACCTACAGCAGTGACCCACATATTTCCATCTATACCGGCATTGTCACTTGCCCAAAATTCTGAGAGAACTGGGTATAAGTCCTGTCTTTTCAATTCTTTTAATTGATCTATTGTTGCTCTTAAATAACGAATTAACGAAGAAGTTGTCCCGCTGTCATATTGTGCGGTGTCTGCTTTGCTACCTAGCACATCTCTTGCATTTGTATTGGTAACAGCATCTGTTCCTGGAATTAACTGTCTAGCTAAAAGTGAATTTCCAGCATTTGTATCAGATTTATTTCCGATTACATGGGCAGTAGTTGTGTTTGAAGCAGAATCAGCCGCAGGAACTAAGGGATATTTTACAGATTGAATGATAATATAATTTACTAATCCAGGAGCAGCTGTAAATGGTAATTCTGCATCAAGTGTAAAAACACCGCCAGCATTTGCAAAATCTGCTATAATTCTTGCTTGTCCTACAACTGCACCAGAAATCGGAATTATAACAGAGCCATTCCAATAGTCATTTGCTTCTGTACGACCAGTATCAGCTGGAACTGTAGTAGAAGAAGTAGTAAATGTTCCTTTTACAGCAACCAGTGATTCCCAAAGTCTTCCTCCTGTCCCGTCTTCTTCAAATCCAGTCGCTGTTCCAGCATCCGTAATTTGAAGTGCATTGACAATTGCAGCCAATCTTTGAATTACAGATGCATCTCTGTTTCCTGTTAAAGTAGTGATGTCCGCTTGGGTGGAAGAATCAGCAACAAGAGCATCCCAAAGATCTGGAGTTCCATCTGCTTCAAATTGCCCGCCAGCAGCTGCTCTTATTCCAAGCGCATCAGCAAGAGCTTCGAGAGAATCGCTAGTTGAAGCAAAAGTTTGGCTAGTGGGCTCTCCGTTTACGAGAGTCCCGCGATTCATAATTAAAGATAATAATTTACGGACTTCATTATCCACTTTTTTACCCCCTACCAACCATAAGCGGAAAAATAAAAAGCATAGATTTTAACTTTTCTTGCCAAAATCTATGCTTTCCTTATATTCTATTATATACTATTTTTTAAGACGCTATTATTCTAGCCCCAAGAAATTCCCCCGAACCATTTTTGCTAAATTGCACTCTATATTCTTTCAGTGATAAAAGAGAAAGTGCTCCACTTCTAATACGACTAAATTCTGTAGAAGTAGTAGACACATTAGAATTGGCAACTATTGCTCTGTCTGTAGTATTGATTATTTGAGCATATGCTGTACCTGTGATTGCTCTCATATATACTTCCAAATAGAAGGTAACAACGCCCCATTTTGAATAGTCATAATAAAATGGAAATCCATAAGTGGTATATAGCAATGAGATTGGTACAAATTTGGTGGCTATGAGAGCAGTGGTCCCTGGTATAGCAGCAGTTCCAAATCTAATATTCGGAATAAATCTTGTCAGTGTTAGAGATATAATTTCAGGAGCAAGAACTGTTCCCAACACAACCGATGATGTTAATCTTGTAATTATTAAATTTGTGGTGCTCGGAATAGACATTCTTGGGGTTAAAACAACCGGAATAAGTCTGGCAGTAATTAAGTTAGTTGTATTTGGCCTTACAAAGTTCCCCAAAATTGTAGATGGCGCAAAGAAAGTTTTTATAAGAGCAGCATTGTTAGGAATAACAATTGTGTCTAATATGATAGATGGAATAAAGCGCGCTGATGCAATAGAAACCGCTCCAGGAAAAACTTTAGCTCCAAATATAACAGCTGAAGCGAAACGCGCAGTTGTTAAAGATAATGCTCCAGGAGTAACCAATCTGGGAGTTAAAATTGTAGAAATAAATCGAGTTGTTATCAAGCTAATTATTCCAGGAGTAATTATTGTATTTAAAATTGCCAGTGGAACAAATCTGGTTATAGCATGAGAAGCGGTGCCTGGAATAACAATAGCATTAAGTATAACAGACGGAGCAAAACGTGTTGATATAGTAGAAATTGCCCCTATAATAACCCTAATTCCTAATGTGGCAGCAGGAGTAAAACGGGTAGTTATTAGGGATGTCATTCCAGGAATTACTACTCTTGGGACAAGAACTGTAGAAATAAACCGTATCGCGGTTAGATTAATTGTGCCAGGAATAATTATTGTATTTAGAATTATTGATAGAACAAATCTGCTCGTGGTAGCTGAAATAACTCCTGGAATGACAACGGCTCCTATCACAGTTGATGATGCAAACCTGGTAATTATAAGTGTTGCTATGCCAGGAATAATTATTCTTGGTGTAAGGATTGTTGGAGTGAAACGAGTTGCTGTTAAAGTTGCTAAACCAGGTATTACTCTAACAGGAGTTAAAATGGCAGGTGTAAATCTGTTTGTAGCAAGAGAGGCAATCCCCGGAATAATTATGGCTCCTAAAACAATAATAGGAGTAAAGCGAGTTATGGTTAAACTAGCTATGCCTGGAGTAACAGTAACTCCGGCTGATTGTACCGCTATTGTCGGTATAAAACGCGTGATAACTGCAGAAATTATACCAGGAATTACAATGTTGTTAATTATGGCAGCTGGAATAAAACGTGTTGTGGTTAAAGAGCCTACACCAGGAATTACTGTTTGATTATTGCTAACAACAATAACAGGCGTAAATCGTGTGGCGATCAGGGAAGCTGTGCCAGGAGTAATACTAATATTTTGTGCTGGATGGACAGCTATGGTCCACGCAGACCAATCGTCGGATACTGAGATTGTCCATAATGGTGAATCTTCGGAGACAGCATTTAAATTACGTTCAGCCGTAGCAACTCGACAGTTGGTGGCTATCGCCCCGCCTGCTCCGGTGCTTGCCCCACGTGCTGTAATATAATTGGCTGGAGTAGAAGCTGGCGGTGAAGTCTGCTCGCCTTCCCAGCATCCAGCCCAAAACCAAAGATAATCTTTAGCTCCCCCTGTTGGAGTTAAAGAAGTTGGATCAGGGTTTGCACTAGTTCCTATAGCAACAGTGGAAATTTGTGGTGGCTGTCCAGTTGGATCTGTGGCACCCGTAATGCTATAAACTATTGCTGCGAATTTGCCATTGCCATGAGTGACATCAAAAGTAAGACCGTCTTCTGTTCCGTCTGCTTTTTTCCAAGCAATAGCAGATACGTCGTCGGATGCGTCTGAACTGTCTTCTACTAATTCATTCCAACCAAGTGGCCAACCAACGGCTCCTGCAACTGTACAACGACAAATACATACCAAAGTAGCATTTGGAGAAACAGTTGCAGGATATGTAACAGGACTGGTAGTTTCAGCAGCAGTACGCCCTGTTGTTGCTGCGCTTTCTACAACAGGGAAAGCCATTTGGCATTACCCTTTATGCAAAAGTAAAAATACCACTCGCATTGATTTGCACGGTCAGCGTATTGCCTGCTGTAGCTGTCACATCTGCTGGTGTGCTATCAAGCAAAGCATAGCAAAGCACATCACCAGCCACTTCATAAATAGCGGCGAAACGTGCAGTAATAGACCCACCAGATGCAGTCCAAACAGGATCTGTAGAATCTACAGTGACTGTCGTAGTGCCGGACAAAGTAATTGTTACCGCAATACCACCAGTTGTGTATCCGTTTGCAGCAGCATGTTCGCTTGTAACACCCGCATAGGTGGTGGTTGCGGCTCCAAGATTTGAGGTGCTTAAAAACAAAGCCATCTTGAAAGAATCAGTATCCAAATCAAATGTACCATTTAGCAATCGCGTCCTTGCTCCATCAGGGAAAGTCCAGTTTCCAGCAGGCATAAGTTTTTCCTCCTTAAATTGTTATTGCTGTTGCTGATGCTACAAGAGATATATAAGTTTCTGAATTAGATGAAAGTTTTGCATCAGTTGTTGCCAGTTTTTGTGCAGAATCTTTGTAGATATTTGATATAGTAGTACCCCCTGTTGGTGGTGAAATAGAAACAATTGATCTTTGCATTTGTACCAAATTCCATGTTCCAGAAAGCCATCTTGATTTATCAGTTGGGCACTCCCAAAAAGTTGGATCATCTACAAATCTAATCAATTCCGTTCCATCAAGAGGGCATTTTGGCATGGAAAATTACCCAACTCATGTAGGAATTTTTGCATATCTGATATTTTTTGAGGTTAAAAACCATAGTCTCATTAAATCAGAAATTACTTCGTATTTCTTTGGATGATTTTCTTCTATTGCTACTTCATTCAAACCAGAATTGATTTTTATGCTACCATCTTTTGCATTGAATGATTGCCACTGGTTCTCTTCGTAAACAATTGCATTTATTGGTAGCGGCCCAGTAAAATTATTTGGTTCATTATATAATTGTAAATATCTTTTTACTTTTGAAATCCACATTTGCTTATTTCCAATGCTTTTTGGATGCAAAATCAAAAAACCAGGATCCAAACTTCTTTCGTCTGGAGCAAGAAGCATATAAGAATATGTCTCTTCAATTATTGGTCTTGTAATTAAAGTCATCTTGTTACATCTACCCCAATAGAAGTCACAATCCCTAATGATAATCCTGAAAAGCTTATTGTTTTTTCGGTGTCTGGAATTTGACTCGCTGTCCAACTTACAGTTGAAGTTCCAGATTTCGCTCCATTTAAGTATAAATCTACCGTATATACAGTGCTTGCTACTGTAGAGGATTTGCTTTTTACAATTACTTGTACCTTTGTTGGAGAAGCCACTCTTAATTCTGTTACAGTTACTTCATCAATAAACTCTGTATTTCCAATGCCAGCAATTTGTTTGTATAGAGCAGTTATGGCCATTGCGCTAGAATAGAAAATTAGTATTAGAAGTACAGCAAAAATAATCGATAAAATCACTTTTTTCATTTTATAAATTCATATTCCAAGGAATAAATCCTCTTTCAATCCACGCCAATGATTCGAATATTGTAGCTATTTAAGAGCTTTCAACTATACGCCAAGGAATGTCGCGGTTAACTGAAACGGCAGAATTTGCTTGTATTGTTACTCTTGCAGTAGTTGTTCCTTCTTGCACCCATCCAGAAACCGTGGGATGAGCCTCGTCAGTTCCTATGATGAAGCTTGCTCGATCAATGGTGCGAAGCGTAGCGCCATCAATCATATTTTTCAGTCGGACAATTACGGTTCCGCCTTCTACAGCAGCTACTAAGGTATTCAAATCTAGTTCAACTGCAATTCTTCCATGTCTTATTGGAGACAAATCACTAATTGTTTGCTCGGCTGTTCCCATTGCTGCTGTAAGAGTAAAGGTAGAAGAAGCGGGGGAGCGCCCTCTAATTTCTTCAAGGCGCTCAATAATTGATCCATCACCATTTTCAGCTACGTTTGTAGAGGTATATGCATTGTTTGCATTATCATCACCCAATTCATAATTATTTGGCATTGCAATTAAGACATAAGTTACACCGGAAGCCACTGCATTTGGTAGAGCAGGCTCTAATGTACCAGTGTCTGTTGCAGCATCAAAATCCACCACTCTGGCGGCCAAACCTACATTTGCACCAGAAGTTTGGACAAAATAGACTCTACCATTCCAGTAATCATTGGCTTCTGTCCTAGCAGTATCTATAAAGGTAGTTGTGGTTCCAAGAGCAGTTGTTGTACTTGAAGTTGCTCCCAAGATTGAAAATATAAATTCAAGTCTTTCAAGAGCCGAACCATCTCTATTGGCTACAACAAGTGTAGAAGCAAAGGCATTATCAGCGGAATCTTCTCCAACCGCTTCTGCTGCGTGTCTTAAAACTTCTGCTATTGAAACGCCATTAGCTGCAACCGCTCTTACTGGAAATGTAGTAATACCTGTTGCACCAGCAAGAACATCAGCAAAATCTTCTAATGTTTGTTCAAGATTGTCTCTGGCTGCCCCACCAGGATTTGCTGTAACAGACCAAGCTGCTCCGGCAGCAGAAAGATAATTTGCAAGCCCTTGAACCATATTTTCTACATCGGTTCTTGCAACTCCCTGCACAGTAGAACTAAAAGCATCAGCTGAAAATCTAAGTAAGAGTCTTCGAAGCTTTGCTTGTATTGAAGTTGTAGTTACATCACCTAGAGTATCTAATGTTGCTGCGTCATCTCTTTGTCCAATATTTGTTAATACAGAATCATCTGGATCTGCTGGTGTGGCTCCAACCCTTTCCATAATAGCTTTTACTAGAGCAACCAGCGAAGTAGTAGCTCCTCCTTCAACAGGGGCAGCGGTCATTGCAGGAATTGTTTCCGTTTTATTTCCTATGACATGCGCAGGAGTAGCATTTGAAGTAGCATCAACTGCAGGTACAAGTTGAGAATTTGGTGCAAGAATTACATATGCAGAAAGTCCTGGAACACCAGTAAATGATTGCTGGGCATCAAGTGTAAATACTCCGCCAGCATTTGCGAATCCTGTAATTAATCTTGGTTGGAATGCTACAGCACCAGCAACAGTCATTAACCATGAACCATTCCAATAATTATTTACTTCTGTTCTTCCGGTGTCCGCTGGAACAGTAGCTGAATCAGTAGTTAATGTACCAGAGGCTAAAATTTCTCCACGATGAACAGCCCTTAACAGCCTAACAATTGAACTGTTTGTGCTGGTTCCGCTATATTGGGCTGTATCGGCTTTGCTACCGACTACATGAGCACTACTACTATTACTGGTAGCATCGGTGCCAGGTTCTAATGGATATTGATATGCTATAATTGCATATTCATCTCCAACAGCTGGGGCAGCAGTAAATGTTGCCTCCGGATCTATTGTGAATACTCCCCCAGCATTGGCGAAGCTTACAATTGTTCTAGGTTGAAATGCTACAGCCCCAGTAGTAGGAATAATCAGTGTTCCATTCCAGAAATTATCAGCTTCAGTTCTGCCGGTATCAGCAGGGACTGTTGCAGATGAAGTTGTGAATGTCCCTGTTGCCAGGACCACAACTGATAGTAATTGATCAATAGAACCAGAGCCAATGTAATATTTGAAGTTGTCAAAATCACCAGTAGCTACTTGAGCATCAACAGTGCCGACACTTTCCGCATATAAATATGCACTGGTAATGGATGACATATCACCATTAACATCTTCATATTGCGTTAATTTAGTCCAAATCCAGTTTGGATATTGAGTTAAACTATAGAATAAATTCCAAACATTACCATAACGTTCAATCTTAAAAGCTACAGCATTGTCTGTGGTGCTAAAGTTAACATCAGCTTGGGCTATATTATTGAATTCAGCATGAGTAGAAATTCTATTGAATGTACTAGACGCCTCTCTTGTGATGATAATGTAATTAGTTGGGTCATCGGCGTCGCCAGCTGATATTCTTAAGCCAGCGTATGTAGCAGTGGCTTGAACACTGTTCAATGTTACATCAGCATCTACCATTACACTGTAAAATCTACTTCTAAATGTCTCATCCCGCTTTATGGCATAGGCAGCTCTGGTGGGTGTTGCATCTGGGTCAACTCTAACTCTAGCCTGTCCAGCCACAGAAGTATTAATATCAGCAGTACCGCCTTCCGTACCAGCAGCACTTCCATCGGTGTTAGCTATATATCCTGTATCCCATCTTTCATTATTTCCATCTGCGTCGGCAAAATCAAAATCATCATAATCAGCCAACACCCATCTTTCTAATTCTGCGGTAATTTCTGGTTCATGAGTTACATTTCCAGCAAATCTTGCAGTTTGAAGGTCATTTCTTTCTGCTAATACAACTCTGAAATTATTTGCAGCAGTATAAGCATTTGCAGTTGCAGTTACTGTAATTTGAGTTGGGGAATCTACACTTATAACAGCATTCCATTCTGTAGTTAAATCATCATAAATTCTAATTCTTTGTCCTGCTTGGAAAAGGGCAGCATTAGCAAGAGCAATTGTTGTCGCACCAAGTCCAATATTTGCAGTTGGTGTTACAGCAGTGTCGGTATCACTATCAACTCTACCAGCACTAAAAGTTACAACAATTTCATCCCCAAGCTGCCAGTTATCTTCTAGTGGTGTGTAAGTAGCAGAGATGAATCCAGCAGCCTCTGTTGCAGCAGTAGAAGCTACAATATTTGTAGTTGTTCCAAGTCTAACTCTATCAATTGTATAATTTCCTGGGGTTATTTCTGTTGTACTTGGAATTCCCTGCTCGGCCATTCCTTTAAGCTCAAGACCCCAGGTATAGGAGTTATTTAATCTAACTTCTGCTGGGCCATACTTGTTATACTGACTAGTGGAGCCAATGAGCTGTAAAACAATATTGTTCAAATATCGTAATTTGCTATGGACACTTCCATCTGCTCCGTCGTCTGTTGCAATTTCAGTTCCAAACCCAATGGCCTCTAATGTGCTATACTCATAATAAAATCGAATATCATCAAATCTATATGTAATTCCATTTGCAAGATTTCTAAATGAAAAATTATTTATGACAAGAGGATCCCATGTTCCAATGGTGCCAGATGGCCCAGGGAACCCTTCTCCATTTTGGTATCCCGCCCCACCAGAATAGATATCAATAATATGGTCTCTTGTTACATCATTTCCAAGAGTAAATGTCCATTCTCTGTAAATTCCAGCGGCATCATTTAATCCAGCAGTATTGCTTAATCTTGCTCTTATATCTGTATTTACAGTAGAAGCAGTAGCCTTGAAAACAACGTAACGGATTCTTCCACCAGCAGGAAAATGGAAGAAATTGTTATTTATTGCTCTTCTTAATTGTGCTGATCCTGCTGCTGGAATAAGCTGCATTGCTTGTTGTCCATGCAAAGCATTTGCAGCAGTTGTTCTGGTGGCCAAATCAGCAGAAGCACCGCCACCAACTAGCGCTACTGTCCATGCAGCTTGTAGAGCAGCATCAGAAGCATAATTTTCAAAATTATCAAATAAACGAGTAGAAAGATTTTCTACTGTATCTTCTATTCCACCTGGAGAAAAGGTGGGTTTGAATGCAGTTTTCCAAGTAAATAACACTTAATTTATCTCCTTATTGGAGAGTTGTGATAATTATCCTTGCTTCTTTATTCCAAACATTTTCATTATAAGTTGTGTGCTTTTACTAATTTTTGTAGGCTTTGGCATTTTTACTTTGTCATGTGCAGTTACAGTGTCTTTTTTTAATGGCTTTGGAACACTAATTATTTTTTCAGGCTTTACTATTTTTTGTCCACTCAATGGCTTTATTCTACGTTTTAATGCAGCTTCTTCTAAACCTGGATTTTTCCATGCTTGTTTTTCCATTTTATCCCCCATTTTTCCAATATGAAATACACGATTGCTTTTTCTATTTAATTGAAATTTTCCATAAGATGGATGTGTGTATGATTCATAATCTTTCGAATGCAGACTTTTTATTGGTTCCCATTTTGCACCCATATTTGTCAAAATCTTATGGGCAATTTTTGGGTTTGGGAATTTCTTTCTGTGCAATGAATGTGTTCCTGGTCTCCATTCTTGTTTTTCAATATCTGCATCAACCATAGAGAGAACTTCCGCATTCTTTTTCATCTGATTTATTTTGTTTTGCGCTGTCGCCCAAGCACTTTCCTCTCGTGTTTTTCCGGGAAAGGCTTGAAAGTCGGGGTCATTTAATAAAGCTGATTTTATACGTTCTACATCTTCAGGCATTTTATTCAGTCCGATGGATGTTTTATATCAGATAAATAATCTGTTTTTTCTTTTGGATCATGTCTTCGAAATGCTTCAATAACTTTTTGGTAGTCTGAGGGTCTTTTGGTTCTTTGATACGTTTGTATTTCTTTTTTTGCAGGTGAAAAATAACTTGGTCTTGCTGGCATTGGGGCCATCTTTCTTTTCTTTTTTCCCTTTCCTGGACCAGGGTGAATATGACGAACACCAGATTTTGGATTATGCTTTCTAATTATTTGTCCTGTTGGATAATGTTTTTCTGCCCCCTCTCCTGCGTGTCTATGGGTGTGAATTTTATCTGTAAGGTGCTTTTCGAGAATTGTTTCTTTTCCCCATCTATGGGTAGAAGGCTTCCAAACAAGTCCTTTTCTTGGTGGCTCAAGTTTCTTTTCAAATCCATAATGTTTGGTAAGAAACTTCAAAAATATATCAGCTTTTGTTAATCCTTTTTCTTTTAGTGATTCTGCAATTTCTCCTCTCTTTTCTCTTCCGGGATTTCCTTCTGAAAAATCTTTATATCCCATTTTTTTTGCCTGTGTAGCAGCAACTGCCCATGGATTTCTAATTTGCTTTTTTAATTCAGTCTTTTTACTGTTCCAATCTGGCTCTACATGCCAATTTTCTTTATTTAATGGCTCTTTATTTGGGTCTCCTCGAGAAGAAACCCCATGTCGCCTTAATAAAGTAGAAGCAATTTTTTCTCTTTTGTATGGATTTTTGGTTTTATTGTATTGTCTAATTAATTTATCTGCAGGATGTTCATTGCTGCCAAAAGTTGGCGTCATAACAGAACTTGTAGTAGCAAAGGTCTGCTTTTGCATCCAATCTGAAAATTCTTGTGTCGCAGACAATTCAGATTTATTCATTATTTTATCAGCCACCTTTTTCCACCAAGGTCTAGGTTTTCCCCAAGACATATGTTCTTTTTTTCGTTTTGGAATTTCATGACCAACAGGCAATGGTTTGAATTCATAAAGTTTTTTAAGCTCGTCCAATGTGCATTCCCCAAACCGCTCCCCAAACTCTTGGTTGTTCACCAGAAATTGAATTTATGAAAGAAATATTATCATTAAAATGAATTGGGTGCTCAGGAGACCAATCTGTTCCTGCCCGCATAAAAATTGAACCACCGTCAGTTGTACTGGCAGTTCTATCAAATGAAATATAAGTATCTCTGGTAAAATGTAAATCAAATCCTCTAACCGCTACTAATCCCCCTCTTCTTATGCTTGTGCTTGCATGGGCAGTTCCTTCCCATTCATAGTTTAATCCAAGGGAGCCATCACAATAATCCGTAGGAGTTCCTCCGCCCCTAAAAATTTCTACTTGAAAACCATCAGCATAAAAATTCGTATCATGTTGTGTAGCAGTTACGCCATAAATCCGATAGGCTGCTCCCGCAGGAGTCAATTGTAACGCAGCAAAAGATCTTTGCCATGAAGCTGCAAGAGTAACTGTATTTCCAGTAGACAGGGCTGTTCCAGCGGTGTTTGCAATAATTATTCTTGCCCCATTTCCAGAGCCAGCATTGTCATTAAAATAGGCACTAACAACTACATAAGTTATTCCGTCTCCATGTCCACCCAAAACTGGAGTTGTCCAATAAAAACCTTCTCCTGCTGCAGCATTATCTGGATTTATTAGCATTGAATTTGTGCCATTTCTAGCAACAACTGCTGATTGGGAAAGAGCTGCCCCAGAAGCAGTATATCCAGTTGGGGGAGCACCAGTTTCAAAACTTGGATTTGTTGCAATATTTCTAGTTGGACGAATATTGCTAATTGAAATCAAATTTTGGGCTGTTTGGGGAGTTGTAAGTGTTACATCAGCAGGAAGATATTTTGTCCATAATGCTACACTTGTTCTTGTACTTGGATCTACTTCTAAAGTATCCCAATCTAACATTGTCATATTTTTAAGCCTCTAAGAGAATGCTTTAAATGCTATTCCAATTATTAACGCCAAAATTGCTAAAACTAATGGGATAACTACAATGAGTTGTCCCTTAACAAAGTTCATGCTTCCTTGTAATTTGGAAACGCTGTTTTTCAAATGCTCGAAATCATTTGTCTTAAAATCATGAAAATCTTTTTTGAGCTCTTTCACGGTGTCTTCCAAGCTCATTTTTCTTTCTCCAAAATTCTAAACATTTGATGTGCGCAAATATTTTCCAGTATCCATATTTCTAACATAAAAATATCCACAATCAAGACAGCGAAATCTTTTGTCTGGCAATTGTTTTTCTATTTCTTTTTCCGAGTCTATGCCTCTACAGTAAGGACATTCATATTTCGGAACATGTACTTTGCAATCCCAGTTTTGTCCTTCATAATTTTCGCATAAACATTTCAAATCAAAAACTTCTAGTCTTTCTTCTATTTGTCCATTGTTTGGTTCTGCTGATTTGGACACAACTACAAAATCTGGCAGTGGTTGTTTCCTGATGTATTGTCTCTTAATTTTTCTTCCCAAAGCTAATATCCTATGACAAGCACTCTCACCGAGGTTGCGGCTGCACCACCAGCATCTGTATTTCCAGTAGTAACTACTGTTGTACTGAGATCTGTAGTAGCTGCTGGTTCTGCTAAAGCTATTTGAGCAGCTTGTACAACTCCACCCTCACCTGTTGCATCAGCTACTGTGGCTACACTCTGGGCTGCACCAGCATTTCTTAGGTTGTTAGTTGCCATAGTTACTGCATTTGCAGCTGCCCCAGTTTGAAAGTGAATTACATGACCATGTACTGCCGAACGTCTGGCGAAGACATTTCCATTAGTATAATTGTAGTGAAGTGTATATCCTGCGGGCTGGTCAAATGTAGCCAAAAGAACCCTATCTAATCCAAGCACAGCAGCGGTTAATCCTGTATCTCCTCCTGTTGCATAAGAAGTGGAGAATTGTATATTTACTGATCTCCATCTAAGATTTCCAAATGTGCCTCGTTGAACCGTTGTTACTGTTAATGCACCCATTTATTCCTCCAAAATTGTATTAAACAAAGAGGGCAGAGCCAGTCAATAAAACTTACAAAACGAATATCTTTCGCTGGATGCCCTCTTTTTCAAGACGTTTTTATTCGTTTAGGTCCGCAACCTTGCCTTGTGTCCAAATTAGATGTGCTCGAAGCTCACCCATTGTATAGATAAGTCCTCGCATCGCCATCTGGTTCAAAGCAAAGTAGTCTCTATTCTCCATATACTGCGTTGGACTTGCAATTGCGATTTCCATTGCAGTAGTGTCTAACACATAAAGATTTGTGCCAAGGATGGCATCAGTTGTACTTACGCTTCTTGGGCAATCTGGCTCTGGCAGAATTGGAAGTCCAACATAGGTAGCCAGATTAAGACCAGCTCTAGTCCCAGGGAATGTCCTCTCGTCTCCAACTCCAACTTGGTACTCTTCATATCCCATGAATCTTTGTTGGGCCTGAAGCAAACGTTCCAAGCGGAAATACTGATCGTGTCCCATGACAATTAGATTTGGCTCTCCACCATTGAACCGAATGTTTCTGGCTAAGTTATCAATTAAGTTCAAAGCCAGATCTCTTCCGGCTCCAGAATTATATGCCACGGTTTGTGCAGTCGCTCCTGCAGACCATGTTCCAGCTGTTCTAGTTGTAACATCATAAACATCAACTGCAGCCGCACTCCCGCCCACTCCAGTATTTGAGGCAGCTGCCAAGTCAGCCATTGTAACATCGTCCAAACTTGTCAATCCAGCCCTGCTTACAATATATGCAATATCCCCGTCGGCAAAAGCTGTACCTGTCACAATTGTTACCACTCCAGTAGTTCTATTTGGGGGAGTAACAGCACTTACAGCAGATCCAGGAGCAGCACGATCAAAAGCACCACCACTCTCATCATGCATTCCTACTGCGTCTCCTGGCTTGAAGTGATGTGCTATTCCACCAGGAACCGTAAAAGTAGTGGCGGCTCCAGCACTTACTATGTATGCACTACCAGCCAGGAGCTCCTGGTTGATTTCCTTGATGTGATGCTTCTGGGCATTTTCCATTTCCATCGCTACCACATCACCCATGCCACCTTCCAATCCGGCAGCAAAAATTGCCTGAACGCCAACACCAAATGTGGTGCCAACAATTCTTGGCAAACTAGACACGTTGTTGATTCCGCTGACATCAACAGTAGGAAGAGTTCCAGCTTCTGTTATTGGCCTGGATCTCCAGTTGCCAGCATCATCACCACGATCAGTTACCACACGCCAACCAACCGTGTTGCCCCATACAACCTTGGGGAGAGCATTATAAATTCTTGTCTGGTTATTTAGGCCATGCCAGAACTTCCGACCAAAGGTATTTGTTAAGACGTTTGTGGTCTGAAAAAATGTCTGCTTGCGCAGAAAGTCTGGTCCCAATGCCCCGCTATAAATCCCTCGTTGGGATTGGGCGATAAATTCTTCTAATGAAGGCATTTAAATTTTTCTCCTTGTTTTACTGCATCAACTCGTTTGGAACACCAGACAAGTTGCCAGCTCTCTTTTGAATATCAATGTCGTTTAATTGTCTAAAAGATAATTTTGTTAATGCTTCTACAACTTCCTCTGGAGATCTTTTGTCTTCAAACTTCACAATTGGAACATCTTCTTTTTCAACCGGACTCTTCATAACTTTTGGACGCAGACTCTTCTCTTCCCGAAATCCCATCTTATTAAGTCGTGTTTTTACTGCGTCCTCTATCTTCTGGTCAGCAGACTTTTGTATGTCAGCAATTTGCTTTCTAAGTCCAGCAATTTCAGACTTCAAAGTCTCTTCAACCTTTGGATACTCCTTTTCCTTTTCTGGAACTTCCGCCTCTTCTTCCTTTTTGTCCTCTTCTACATCTGCAGCTTGGATAACATTTTGCTCAGTTCCAGGCTTTACAGTTGCATCAGCCTTCAAGCTCTTTTCCTTTTCAGTTGGATCTGTTCTTTTTTCCATTGGCCATTTATATTCTTTTCCAGCAACATTCTTTTCCTTGCTCCCGCCACGATCCTCAATTTGTTTGAGAACCTCAGAAACTACAGATTTAATTAGCTCGGCTTTCATCATTTCGGCTTCCTTTTCGGCTTCTTCAGCCTCTCTAGCTTCTTTATCCTCATCGTCTTCTACATCGGCTTTTTCAAGCCTATCATTCATCTTTTGAAATACTTCACCAAATGCAGAAAGACCAAGCGTAAGTCCTTCTGCAGCATTTGATAACTTTTCCAGTACTGCATCCATGTCCGACATTTTTTGAATTCCCTCCCAAAAATTTTAGATTATTTTCTATTTTTCTCTTGTAAGTGGTCTTAGCCATCCGTTTACAAGATTTAATTACACAAAAAAAAGAGCCAGCTTTTCTAAACTGGCTCTTCAAAACTTATTTTGTTTCTTAACTATATTATATTATATCTACTTTCCTTCCATAAGTAAAATCAATCATTTTTTCTCTTTTGGGTCATATGAATTGTCATCGTGATTTATCGCCCAATCCCAACAATCAGTGCAAATTCCATTTCCAAGCACTGCTTCTTTTTCACATTTTTGGCATTTTCCAAAGGATTCTTCAATTTTCATTTAGAGACTTTGTTCCATATAATTGAAAATACTCTATTTATTTTGTCCCTTGGAAATTTTTGAGACAAAATTCTCATTACTCCTGATTTGTCTTCAAGCAAACTAATGCCAATAGAATCATATTCTTCTAGCACTTTAATTTGAAATTGAAATTGCTCAAATGCCCAATTAAGCCATTTTTCAATTCCAAAATGGGCTTTTTCTACTTGATGTGGCTGAAATTCCTCTAGCAAAAGAGAATTGACATTTTCAATTGTTGGATTGTCCCAGTTTTCAAATGCATTAAGACAGGTAACTTTTATCTGATTTTGCCCAATTCCACCAGAAGAGAAATGAATTGCCTCGATTGTTTCCGGTTTACATTTTAGAAGTTGCCAATTTCCTGTTTCGTCCAGCAAATACCAAACTTCTCCTTCTTGACCAATGTAACCATCTTCAGTTTGCTTCAGTTTATTTTCCATGTCTAATTGAGCAGTCTTATAGTTTTCAACATATTGAGAGTCTACTACTCCAAGAAAATTTGCGGACAAAGGGAAATGTACATAACTTAAAACATCAGTTGAAACTAACGGAGGAATTATCTTTCCATTCTGTCTTGCAAAAAGGACACTCGTTTCAAGAGGAATGTTATACTTTACAAGCAACGGATTTCTAGCCCCCCAGAGTTCAAATGAAATGTTCATGCTATGTATTGCTCTTGGAATTAATGGATACTTAATGAGCATTTCCTTCCACATGCTCAAAAATGGGCCAAATTTACTTTCTTGAACAAATGGCATCAATCTTGTTTTATAGCTTACAAATTTTTGCCCACCAGCCACATAAGAAAATCCAAAAATATTCGTCCCATCCAGCTTTTCATATCTATATATAGCCTTAGCTTTTGGAAAATGCCAATTTCCATTCCTATCAAATGGGTAAGAAATTTTTGGGGTACAGAAAATAAGCTGCGAAGATTTCTCTCCATTGATTTTTTCAATTAGCAAAGCCCCGTAATCATCCCCATGATGATGAGAAATAAACCCCTCAACAAAGTTGTTGTTGAAGGAATCTTCTTTTGCGAAGCTATTGTAATTTCCTTTTCCAAAAATTTCATCAGGATTCATCATAAAGCTGCTCCTCCTCAGCTAGCTTCTCACATCTGCGACAATGGGGCCACGCAGCAGATGCAGGATGAAGCAGGGCAGCAGCATCAACCCACTGGTGGTTACAGAAGCGCCTGCAAAACGAAACACCGAAGGGGATGATGTACCTATGTGCCTTCCCACCAATACCGTCTTGCTGGGCCTCGTGGACAAGCCAGCTTGAGTCATTCATGGCTGCCTCCTCACGAACTCCAGCACGGCCTGGACTGCGGCCTGGCCGTCTGTGCCATAGCTACGCACAACACGCTTCCCATGGCCTTCAATGTTTTGCCAGACTTCAGTGTTGGTTCCCCAGCGAACGAGTTGAACTTCTTTAGGCATTGCCTCTTCTAACGCCCCTCTGAGTGCCCCTGATGGTGCTGCCACCCAGTAGGCCGTGCGGGTAAAGTATCTTGAACCATCACAAAGACATTTGTAATGCTCCCCCTTATAACCAGGACATCCAATTCTTACCAACACCAATAGAGAAGCATACTGGGAGTCGGGAATACGGCTTGTACCATTGCAGCCCTCTCGGCAATGAGGGAAGTGAGGCTTAGGAAACTCTTTGCTGAACATCCTTTCAATGCTAGGGCACTCTACAGTCTTCTCTTCCAGCGCCGTTCGTAGTTGTTCCAGAAGCTCGGCTAGGTTAAGTTGTATGGTCATGGAACCTCCCCCATTGTGTACCCTTGGTACTTCAGCACCTGCTTGAGAGCACCGAGCAGGGCTTCCTCTGGTTCACCTTCTCCGAGTGCTGTAAGGTCTGCCTGTGGGTCGTCATGTTGGAGTCCGATAGAATCATCGAACCAATCAGTTACATGCCACTCCAAGGTAAAGAGAGCCTTCAGCCACACTGCCAGGTCAGTGCTCGGCATGTAGTTGAGGCCATAGCACTCATCACATGGATGTCTATGCAAATGGCGATAGCCCTTAGCTACAGCATTACATGGCACTCTCACCGCATCAGGCAGCACAAAAACCTTCCCAGTGCCACTACAACTCTTGCAGATGCTTCCCTCCTGTGCAACAAAGTAGCCCTCCGCCCAATGACAGGCTTGGCACGGCTTCGTTGCTCCTGTGAGCTCCCAGCGAAGTTGCTCTATAGTATTAGTATGTGTACTCATGGCTGCTCCTTTTGCTTTACTCCTTCTTTATAGCCACGCAAATAAGCCCTTTTACACTCCTTTATTTGATATAACTCTCGCCGCTCTCGCTGGGGAAGGTAATCATCATCTTGTTGTGCCTTCTTCTCTAACTGTGAGATGCGTAAATCCCAAGGAGTCTCTTTAGTCATGGCTGCTCCTCCAAGTCCTTCAACAGCTTAGTTTCTTTTTCGGATGGCTTCTGCACATGAGAATAAAACCCCATAATAGGATTCCATTGCCCTACATTTCCATGCTCAGTACAAAAGCATTGCCAGCCAGCAGCCGTTTCATATACATCTAATGATCTCTCACAGAGAGGGCAGGTATCCACCTCCTTCCAGATGTTTCCGGTCTTGTCGGTGAAAGTCACGGGAATGTCTCTGGCATGGCACCACAGCCTTCGTAACCATCTCGCAATCCACATATTCTCCTCCTTCACTTTCATTTTGGTCACCAGCCCACCTCACTATATATTAGTTACTACTACTACACAGTCAGGTAGTATTGGAGCTATTATCTCTTTTACATCTTTCCAGTCAAGCCCTCCATTACCACAGCCAGGACGAGGTAGAGCTACTGTATCTATAAAAGTAGATATTTTCAGTAATGCCACAAGCTCCTCAGCAGACCGCTTAATGAGTTGCAGGTTAGCTTTATTCTTCCAGTGATGCTTTACTGGAAAGAATATCAAGCTACCGATACAGCAAACATGATTCCCATGACTCCGTATATGATCTCCCAACTTGTACTCAATCCCAGGCAATCTCTGCTTGGCTTGTAAGGCCACACCTCTGCCCATGACAGCAGCCCCATCTCGTCTCACATCACCATTTGTAGTAATGCAGATGGTGTCAATCTCTCCAGACCAAATGTCCATAATAGCTTCTCTCACTAGACTACTCCTGCTGGTAAGATTCTAGTCCACTTTTTAAGGTACACTTATATTATATACCCTTTTTCAGCAAAAGTAAATAGGCAAAGAACAAAAACACCCACCAAGCCAAAGTCAATTTGAGTTTTGCTTCTGGAAATGTTTTCTTCCAGTTTCCCCTTTTTCCCGCTTGGGCATTTCGTCGCATGGGAATAAGAGAACACTTCTTTCATCATTCTTTCTTGCTCTTTTGGTAGTGAGTCACGGGTTGCGGATCAACCGTCCCGATTATGTTTGCACGCCGCAGAAATAAGAAAAATAGAATCAAGAAACTTTCCCTTCAGCTTTGTCCTTCAAGTTGTAAGCCCTAATAGCTCAAACGCATTGGCTGAACACTCATTGGTTGCTCCATCACTTTTTGGTGGCTGAAGAGAAATTCAGGAAGGATATTCAGTTGTAAAAGAGCAGCTCACTGTCAACAATACTACTATATACTATTTTCGTGTTACCGGATCTCTTTTCCAATCATATTTGCACCTTTTGCAATATCTATGAATATGTGCCTTTATTGTTATTCCGTCTTCCAATCAGCATCCCTCTGTCTGTTTGCATCTAGAGCATAATTGCCCCCAGATGGATTTAGCTCTATCAGTGGTAATACTAATTTTTTCAATGGCACGGCTTCAATTGTTATCTACTCCCTCCTTTATAAGCACCACAAAGTTAGGAACAAAAGTGGATTATCGTCATTCATTTCTTTTCCTGTTTTTTGTAAAACAGCTGCTAGGCTATTTTTGCAAAAGAGACGCTACAACAAATTGTGCACACTCTAAATACTTATCGTGATCGAAAAATTTTCGTGATCTGTATTCTTCATCAGTTACTCGATCCCAATCACTAAATTCGCTGACAGTAGCAGTGAGTTGAAAACTATTTCGATTTTCTGCTACATAGATGCTTCGAAAATGTGAGCCGACCCAAACAGAAAATTTAAATCCATTTTCCCTCCCATTTGCCCATGGAGTAGAATTAATTATTCTATCCTCTGCACTTGCATTCAATTCTTGCTCCACCAATTTTTCAACAATCTGCGCTGGAAGATAATTTCGAATAAGAGTAGCCACTTCTTTCTCCTCCCTGCTTTTTCATTTCTAAGATGCATTTATATTATATACCTATTTAGAACAAAAGTAAATAGGCTTTCTTTGCATTTCTATATCAATCCAATATGATTTTTCTCTCTTGGTCTGGTATGATTGGCTCTCTGCTCTGTATTACACCCTGCATAGATGATATGGTTACATCAAAAATTAAAGGAGAGGCATTCAATTTGCTCCAATTAAAATCAATAAATGAATCTACATTATTAAAAAATTGTTCTTCAACAAGCCTGGCTAATCCACTCTTTAGAATATCTAAAGGCAGTGCCTTGATTTTATAATATCCACGAGACACAATATCAGTAAGTATCACTGCTACAAGATTAGAAGATTTTTCGGGAAAGCCTCTAAAAAGGCAAAATTCAATAGGAGAAAGCACCGATGATGCATTGTAACTTGGATAATTCCACAATTCAGATGTTGCCTTGTCTAAATTCAATAGAATTTCTCTTGGATGGGCCAAGCACAATTTTTCCATGTTCGGAAAAGACCAAAAACTATATTCACCATTAAAAGATATTGTTAATTTTTCAATAGCAGAGGGAAATGGCCTCTCTTCGAATAAAGAATATTCATCAGTTATTGCACCTTGCCAAATCGTAATGCTTTTCATTTTCTCTGCATCCAAAGCCATTTGCAGAATGGACAACCTGCGTTGATTCCATCTCCTACATTGTATCCATAGATCCAAGTCTCTTTTGGAATCAAGTCTTGATCTGTATGTATTAGTTTTGTCAATCTTGCGCTATGGAAATCTTTGTGGTTCATTTTATATTATCTATTTAGAAAAAAGTAAACCAATCAAATATAGAAGTTCCATTTGTATATCAGTGATGCTGAGATCTCTTTCTCTCCTTTTCCAATAGCTTTCTATTCATTTTAGCAAGTTTAGAAAAAGACAATTTAGATAATTATTCAATTCTCTGTTCGGGATTTGATATACGATACATTCTCTTTCTCTTTTTTAGCCACCAAAACCATTTTGTCCAATCCATTTTCATATCTCCCCGTTGTTTTCTTTATTCATCTTCATCCCATGTAAGAGTTGCACACCACGGCCCTAAATCAAAATTTATGAATCTTATATATTTTTGCCATTCCCAACGTACACCAAAACTCCAATCATTCCATCTTGGGCCAGAGAATTGTACATATGGTTTTTTAGAAAGTATGGTCATCTTTTCTTCATAACAAAATTCTAGTATCTCTTGCTCAGACTGTTTTTCACAGTTGCAACACATATAGTGAGTAATTTTTTTTATTGGATGCCAACAATGATTCATTTCTTTACCTCTCTTTGGCTCCAAATTTTTCTTAATCTTCATTGTGCTGAAATAATGATACAATTGCAACTATAATTATTCCAATAACTGATGCTGGCCATAAAAGAGCAATAAAGATTGTAGCATATTCTAGCCAGACGGATGAAGCATTTTCTTTTTCTAGTGCTTTTCCAGCCAAAAATGCAAATAGCCCAAAACCAATAAAGTATACAAGCCAAAAAGAAAGCATTACAAAAATCCTAATCTTATTCTACAAATATGTTCCTGAAAATTCAAGACCTCTTAATGTTTTCCTTTTTCTCCATTGCTGTTCTTTCCTAATTCCTTCACAGTATTGTTTGTGTTGGATTTCATCAAAGTTCTTTTGCATTGAACCACAGTCCAAACAAATCTGACACCAACTAAGATTTCCTGGACAATTAATAATATTCATTGAAAGCACCTTATTCTAGCAAGCACATTTTTTTTCTTTAGCTAGGTGTCCCAGGAAATTCTGGAGGCAATGGAGGCTTTGGAAGATCAGAAGGCAAGTCTCCAAATGAATCTGTATGAGGGTGGTATCGAGAAACGGCATCCCCAACACCTTCAGCTGCTACATATGCTATAACAGCAGTGACAAGCAATTTTGCAACATCAGGCCATCCAAGGACACCAGTGAGGCCGCTTCCGACAAGTGTTAGTACCGTACCCAATGTAAGTAGGAATTTTCTTGATGTGAATCTGTTCATTTTTCTCCTTGTTTCTTTTGTGTGCTTGCTAGAATAAGGTGCTCTTTTAATCTGTCCTTAATTCTTCTTTGTCTAACTCAAGTGCAGCTTTAGCCTCCTCAAAGAATCCTTTTGGCAGCCTTCTAATATTATATTCTTTTTTAATCTGTTCTTCTGTTCCTCCCTTTGCAATTCCATTTCCCACTTTTCCACACATCTCTTCATCTAAAAGCCACTCAAAAGGAAGGGCAGAATATTTTGTTATAATCTTCCTGTAATTTGTTAGTTTGAAGTAACGATTTATTGGCTCTAAAAGTGTACTCATTATTTGCTCTTATAATTAAATTCTAAATACCCCTTAAATGAAAATCAGGAGCAGTTAAATCAAAAGGTATTGTTTCTATATTAGTTTCCAGTAATGCTATTGATTTATCAAGAATTTCTGCTCTTTTTCTATTGTCTTCATTCATTTGTTTCAATATTGGATTTGTCGGTTCATTTCCAGAAGTATCTTCCGCAAACATGCAATCACAATTTTGTCTATATGCACGTAAAATTCTAAGCGGATAATCTTCGTCTGGTGTCGCATCTACATGTATGATTGGTTGCTGTATTAATTTAGGAATTTTCATTCTTCTCCTTTATTTTATTGCCTCTAAACATTTTTCCGGATATAAGGCTTTGCAACCGCAATCGAAATAAATCCAATAAAAATAATCACCGTCTTTCTCTTCTACTTTTTCTATTGTTGCATCTATTCCAGTATGCCTATTATGAAAGTCATTGGCCAGATCTTCTGTAATTGTAAAGGAAGTTCCTTCACCAACTTTTCCTAAAAGTGCTGCACATTCAACCGAAAGAGCCCACACAATTTCTTCACTTTCTACCAAAACTTCCTCCTAATTTCTAGTAAGAATTCATTTACCTTTTCCAAATCTGTTTGCTTATTTGGATTAGCATCATATGCTTGTTTTAATTTTGACTTCAGATATTCTGATGTATCAATAACAACTCCAATCGGTACTTGCTCTGGCTCTAATCCTTTCAAATCAAACAAAAAATTTCTCCATGATTCTGAAGGCTCTCCGTGTCTTCCTTTTGATTCAAGCCAATCAATGCACCACAGAGGCAAATGAAGGTGAATTTTATTATAATAATGCGGCACCTTGACATCAAAGTTATTTGTACTTAAAAGTTCAATTCCAGAAAGCAAAACTCTCAAATGAGCAACAGCATATTTCCCCTTTCTCTTTGAAAATTCGTCACGTTCGTCGAATAATTTTTTGTGTTGATTGTGTGAATAGCCGCGAAATGCCTCATAAACACCTTTTGAAGACCAGATAAAAGGGAATAATTGTCTTAAATAATACCATGGAGGCATATGATTATAATCCTTAAATCTAGTAAAATATCCAGCATGTTCATTTTGGTCAAATGGACATTGATCTAAAATTCCACCACAAGGCTCATTTTTAATAACAAAACCATCTTCTAAAATTATTGGAGCCTTAAAAACTTCAAGAATTGACGGGTTGCTTTTGCTAGAAAGATGCAAGAAATGTCCAATTTCGTATGCTGTATTGTCTTCTGTTTCTCCTTCTATCCAAGTAGTTCCCTTATATGGCCCAACCCCAAGTTTCAGTAGTTCGGAAGTTGGAGTAACATAGACCGTCCTGTAATCTATATCCGATTTTTCTGTTGCAAGTCCATGAGCATATGAACCAACTACGCATTTCAAAATTGTTTTACTCATTTTCTTTTCTTCCTCTGACATTCAATACCATTTATCTGTGGCCGCTAATTTGAGTTGGAAGTAGCTGTACACATTTTTCACACAAGAAAAAATCCCATACTTCTCCGTCTTTTGCAGAGCCATAACCCCAATTCGCTGTAATATGGGCATATTCATAATTCATATCCATTTTATCTCTTGTGCTATTTCCGCAAATATCGCATAAAACATTCGATAGCACATCTATTTCTCTTGTTTCTTTTTTGTATTGTCTTCCCATTTGTCACCTATAGAATCACGATTTTGGATTTGCTTTTCCATATTCAAATAAATTCCATACTTCTTCAAAAGGCTCTCCCCAATTTCCATTTGTGCACATCAGAGTTACTATTGAGACCCATGTTTCTCTATCCATGAAAAATGAAACATCCTCTTCAATTTCGTCACTTTCTAAAACAGGGGGAGATTCGTGAGAAACTCTCACTCCTCCTGAATATCTTTCAAAATGCCATCCACCAACTGCATGATGTTTCATTCATTTCCTCTATTTTTCCTCACTAGCCCTGGCAGTTCTAGTGAGAATAGAATGCTGATGCGTATCTGAAGCCTTTTTCTAAAGGCAGAACCGGAAATCCTCGTTTATTTGGCACATTCCAAGGCTTAAATTTTGTCTCATTTGGAGCCAAGAGTTGCCAGGATCGTCTTGGAATGAGACAACCTTGTTTACTACTTACAAATCTCATTTGATTTATTTGGGGAAATTCTTACCATCTAAGTGTCTTATAATCGCTTCAGAAGTCAACACAGTAGAGGCTACACTAACAGCATTTTTTATAACGCTTTCTACAACTTTTGTTGGGTCAATGATGCCCTTCAAATATAAATCCCCATATTCACCAGTTGAAGCATCAAAGCCAAAAGCAATATCATCTTTAATTTTGTCTTTTACTTTCCATAGTACCTCATAACTATTATATCCACTATTTGCAGCAATTTGTTTAATTGGCCCCTCAAGAGCTAATTTTAGAATTGTGGCGCCAATATCTTGTTTTGTTATTGCTTCAGAAGCAAGAAGATAGGCATTTCCACCACCAGGAACAATTCCCTTTTCAATTGCTGCTTTTGTGGCATAAATTGCATCTTCCACCCTAGATTTTCTTTCTTGCACTTCTATATCAGAATGTCCGCCAAGTTTAATAATTGCTACTCCATTAGACATTTTTGCAGCCCGTTCTCTCAGCAAGTCTTTATCAAATTCTGATTCTACAAATTTTACTTGTTCATTCAATTGTCTTATTCTAGCTTCAACTACTTTTGGATTTCCTGCTCCACCAATGATTGTAGTCCCCTCTCTTTTAGAAACTACTTTTGCACATTTCCCTAAATCATTTAATTCTGCTTTTCTAATGTCTCGACTCACCTCAGAAGAAATTACTGCTGCCCCTGTTAAAATTGCAATATCTTCTAAAATATCTAATTTTCTTTGGCCAGTTGCTGTTGCTTTTATTGGTAAACACCTCAAAATTCCTTTTTGATGATTTAAGGCAAGTCCAGTAAGGGCAGTTTCTGTTAGGTCCTCGCAAATAAGAAAAAGAGAACGATTGGTATTTGTGAGCTTGTTCAAAATTGGGACCAAATCATGAATTGATTCAATTTTTTCACCAACAAGCAATACAGCAGGATTTTCCAGCACACATTCATTTGCATTTTCATTGGTGGTAAAATATGAATTGATGAATTTGCGATCCACATGATAGCCTTCAAGATATTCAATTTCAGTTGCGGTACTCTTTGTCTCTTCTAGAATTATATTTCCTTTTCTTCCAATTCGCTCCAAAGCCTCAGTGATAAGGCTGCCAATTTCTTCACTGTGCGCAGAAAGAGAGGCAATATGATTTATTTGTTTTTTCTCATAAACCGGGACAGAGATTGTAAAGAGCTTGTCTAGGACAATATCTCTAGCCTTTTCTAATTCGTCTCTAATTTTCAGATTTGATGCACCCGCTTCAATTTGCTTAAATGCCTCATTCAAAATTGCCTGTGTTATCAAAATCGTTGTGGTGGTCCCATCTCCTACTTCATTATTGGTTTTTTCTGAGGCCTGTTTTACAAATTGGGCACCAATATTTTCCATTGGGTCTTGTAAATCAATTGATTTTGCTACTGTTACACCATCACTACAGATTTTTGGGCGACCATAAGGATTAAGTTTGTCTTCAATTATGACATTTCTTCCAAGCGGCCCAAGAGTCGGAATAACAGCTTTCGCGAGCTTGTTAATTCCAGACTGTAGAGCTTTTCTTGCTTCTAGGCCATAAAAGATGTTTTTCTTCAATCTAAAACTCAAAATCTGTCTCCTTGTTAAAGTGAGAGACTGGATTTGAACCAGTTCTAAGAGGGCCACAATCTCTTGTGCAAAACCATTACACTTCTCCCACAAATTAGATTATGGGTATTTTGTATAAGTTTCTACAGCAGCATTATAACCGTCTTTATAAACTGCTTCAAGCTCTTTATCATAGTAGATTTCAATTTGTGCTAATACTTCAAGCAAATAATCTACCATTTCCTTTATTTCAAGAATTTCTTTTCTAGCATTTGCAATAACTTCCGAGCTATTCATCTTTCTCCTTCTTTGGCTCCATTGCGTATCGCTTGCCAATACCCCAGTATTTTCCTTGTCCAAATTTACCATACTGATGCTCGATAGAGAAGCAAATGCTTAACCAGCAAATGGACAGATCTATTTCTACTTCTAAAATAACAATGCTAATTGTAAATATATTATCAAATATCATTTTTTCTCCTTATTTCTTTTTCTCCCCGATCTGGCTGCCTACTCGCTCTTTTTCCTCCCTGCCTCCCGCCGGGAGGCAGTTCCAGCCAGCCTATCCAATCCTCCATCGGAGATTTATGGTATCCCCTGGCTCTCTGCCAGTAGAATCTTTTATTTTTCAAGATGGCGAGGCCAAAGAGGAGAAATTTTCTTTCTTCTTCAACTCTGCCATCTTGAAATTAACGTGATAATCCCTTTGAGATATTATATATGGCAATCAACCAGTGTTAAAAGCGTGTCATTGGGCAAACTCGCTACTAAATTTGTCCAATATTCTGCCCATTTATTTTCCTCCATATTTTCGTCGTAAGTAACTCCCCACCAGCCCATTTTTGCGCATTCGATCCACTCCCCGTCTTTTACAATTGCAAATGTGCTGCAAAGACTACTTCTAGCAATAAAAGACTCTTTTGTATCATTTTCCAAAATTCCAACAAGATATCTTGTTTGTTTATCGTATTTAATTTTATCTTTGTCTTCTCTAGCTTCATAGTTTAATACTTTATTTTCATAATCCTCCCATCCTTTTTGTGCCTCTTGTCGTGCTCTAGCTATCATTCCTTCCCAATCAATTGCCTTCTTTAATGCTTGATCGGCAGTTCCTTTCTCAGCAGGCTCCGCAAGCCATGGATACTCATTTTTTCCTCTTCCATTATTGCGCAAAAGAAAAGTACCTTTCCACCTTCCACCCAAGGAGTACCAATCCCATTTTGACTGTGGATTATATGTAGACCAATAATATAATCCATTTTCGTCCTGCCCACCAGAATCGCCAGTCCAATCACTCATGTATGGTAACGGATCATCTGTTTGATAATTCTTTTTTATTCTCTTAATTTCGTCAATGCTTAAGTATTTTTTGTATGGCTCCACTTTCAATTCTTCAGAATATGGAGCCAACTGTTTTTCCCAATTTTTGCCAATTACCAATACAGAAAAGTGAGACATTTTTATCCTTTCTTTACTATTTTCGACTTGTACAAGAGACACCCAAGTATTACATTAAGCCCGAGAGAAACCCCTAGAAGATATGCTATTAATCCCATTGGTACTCTTCCTCTCTTTGCACACAAGACCAATTTTTGGGCTCATTCTCCAAAGAAAATTCTTCTGAAATGAGCCAATCATCGCTATCACAATCTCCTGCTTCGAACATGGCTTCAAGAATTACTCTATCTTCAAAAGAAAGTCTCCGAATGGGATATTTTGTGTTCGCTAAATCATTAAGACCTCTCCCAATTACCGTTCCAATAACAGTTAAAGAATATGGCTTTTTATAAGCCTCAAGAACTTTAATTGCGGCATCAATTTCAGACACAATTACTGTGTTTTTGTTCCAACTCATCTAACTCCTCCTTTGATTCTTTTTTCTGCTTCTAATACCCTATTATTATATGCTTTTTTTTCTTCGTCCGTTATATTGTCGCATATCTCTTGGATGTGAGCAGAAAGATTAACAAATACATTTTTCTTTTTTATTCTTATTCCGCAAAAAGGACATCGAATCATTTTAATTTCCTTTTGGCTCCCCAGGCAGGACTTGAACCTATAACTAAATGATTAACAATCGCTCGTTCTACCAACTGAGCTATGGGAATTTTAACTCTTAGCTTTCCTCTAATCCTCAAATAAATGCCAAACAAAACCATCTAGCTGAAATGTCCCCAAATACATTCCAGACGGAGCATCATTAAGTTTCCAGCCAGTTCCAATAATTCTAAATCCCTGGCCCATTAATTCTGCTTCTGGATTTACCATAATCCAAATAGTAGGTATGTTGTTTTGCACTTGCACACAAAGAAATTTGCTTCCAAGTGGCACTAAAATTTCTTGTCTAGAATCAAGTGATAGCGGATATTTCCAAATTGCTTTCACCGTGTCTCCTTTTCTCTCTGGGCTTAATCCAATTTACATTTTCTTCTGTGTCGTCCACATTAATGACTGGAATCTTATATTGCCTTTCCTGTGCAAATTGTTTTCTCTTGATTTGCGAGGCTCTTTGTCTTGTAACTCCAAGTTGTTTTCCAAGCGCAACTGTTGAAAGCTTCATTTGCTCTGAAGTCAGAATTTTTCGGCTCTGTCCATTATAATTTGGCCTGAAGGGAAGGACACTGACAATTTTCCCATACTTCTTTATTTGCTCATAATGCCTAAGACAATATCCTTTTCCATAATGTGGACCGAGACATCTAGGCACGGAGCAAAAATGAAAAGGTCTTTTCCAAGTTGCATCTCCATACTTCTGAAATTTTTCAAAATGCTCCGAGCAATATTCTCTGTCCTTTATATTTGCTCTTTTTTTACAAACAGCACAATCATTTGTAGTTCGTGGTCGTGTTAGCTTGTTATAGTGATCCCTGCAAAGCCCTCTAGAATAAGACCATGACGGACAATTTTCGTAAGTACATTTCCTCTTCACCCCAGATCTATAACGAATTGGCGTTCTCTTTGCATTTGGATTTTTCCGAAATCTTGCATAATGAGCAGAGCAATATCCTTTTGCAAGAAAGTCTCTGTCACATCCATCAATTGAACATTTTTTCATCTTTTCTTCTCCCTACAAAACTTCTGCAAGTGCTTTTACTTTAACTATCAATTGTTCAGTTTCCGTTATTTGCCTCTCCTGTTTTTCTATTGTTTTTGCAATTTGCATTAGCAATTTTTTCTGTTGCTTGTCAAGATTCATTTAAGCTCTCTCTGAGTGCCTGTAACCAGTTATTTGCTCCCTCAATGCGTTTCTTCTCCTCTGCATATTCCTTTTTATAATACTCTATGTTCTGTTTAAGTGAAGCTATCTTTTCATAGAAGAACTTCATTTCACTTTTTGCTTCGGACTCTTTGATTGATTGTTTAATCCAATTAGACTCTTTCGGTAAAGACCGCCGTAACTGATCAAGGGCAAAAGTCTTTAATCCAAAATGCTCAGAAGTGGGCGGAGACCAGATCTCAACAAGTTTTATCATAGTGCATATCTGAGAGGCTTCGTCTGCTTCAACTTCTTGCGCTTTATACTTAGCTTCTAATGTGGTTCTTTTTAAAGTCTCTCCTTCAAAGCACTGTTGCTCAGCGGATAGTTTCAATAATCTCTGTAGCTCTGTCTCAGCTACTTTTTGCTGTTTTAGATAATAATCAGAAGCTACCAGCTGCTCTGGGATAGCTGCTGTGCTTGGATCGTCTCGCATATGAACTAATGCCCCAAAAGCGCGGCTACATCCTAACATGAATTCACTGAAAGTTTGCTTTTGATCAAGCATATTATGAATATAACCTGTTGCCACAAGATGCGCTATATTGCCTTCTCCCTTCTCTGTTCTTAATTTGTTTTATTGCACTCGTTGGAGCAACTTTTATTTTGCTAACCTTTGCCGACCGCAAAAGGTTTTTTCTATCAGCCACTTTATAATGATGTAGAAGCCCAATAAGAAGTCTTACAAATTTTGGACCATGCTTGTCTCCTTCATTTAAAACATATGCTACATGATGGGCAATTTCATGAATAACAAGCCAGATTGTTGGAGAGCTATCAAGTTTTATTTCGAGAGACCCACCACGAGAAAGAACTCTTTTCCTGAATAGAATCCGTGGTACAATTGGACAGCAGCAATATTTTTCTACTTTTCTAATCAAACTTGTTGCTTGCTCATTTGAAAGTTTTTCTGAACTCCAAATTCCTTGAGCGGATTCCCATTTGTAGACTTTACTTTTTTGGAAATCTCTCATGATACGTCCCCAGCTGGTTTTTGCATTTTGTTTCTAAGAAGCTGATTTTCTAAAAGAGTGGCTGCACCATTTTCGTTCTCTTTTTTTAACCACTCCACAGTACGCCATAAGGCATATGCAACAACTTCGTCTCGTATAGCTATGATTGTGATTGCTGTAAGAGAGTCTTGAGGAAAAATCGGTTGAGAAATAAATTCTTTGAATGTAGATACCATTACTATCGGCCCCATCTTGCCACTACTTCTGCGGGTATAAGTGTGATAACTCCATTTTTGTCAGTCGAGATCAGAAAAACATTGCCAGCCTTTACTCCATATACCTTTGGCAGAGTTATGATGGCTGAGGCATTTTTTGTACTGCCAGATTTATGAACTATCACAAACAGTCTGTCCATTTTATTTTCCTTTCTACTTATCTAAGCTTTGCAGCTTCCATATGGTTCCAGGCCTCTGCTCTTTTAACTACTGCCCCAATTTTCTTTGCATAGCACCTAATGCAGAAGTTCTTGTGATACTTTCGAAGGTGTAGACACTTGACTCCAGCTTCCTTTTTGGCTTTGGTTAATCTGCCATAATTCAGATAAAGAGAGGACATTTTGTTGCTCCTTTCTGCTATTCTAATTATATTATATACCTTTTAGAGAAAAAAGTAAATAGGCTAATCAAGCACCAAAGCCCTCTTATACTCAGCCAAAATTTCCTCTACTGGCTGGGTAGAAAGAGATACTACCTTACGGGCATCTTCAGTAGAACTATCTACAACTCCATCTATATTTTTCTCTGCTACTGCCAGCAAAGCCTTTTGCATTTCTTTGTCTCCCATAAAATTGAGATTGCCAAATCTAACAGCCATTTCCCTTATTGCTCTAGCTGTAGCTTTTGTGGCTGTTCCTTTCTCTACAAGTTCGATAAATCTCTTTGCTGCTTCTCCTGCTTCCTTTCGCAGCCCAGAAGCCACATCTTCGAGAAATCTATTTGTTTCTTGGTTGATTCTATTCACATCTTCTGGAGAAAGCTGAGCAGAGTCTGGCGCAGACATCTGAAAGAGAAAGAACCGATACCAGAATTTTCTACGGAGCCTATCCGCTGAAGGATAAAATGGCTCCAATACCTCTCTATATGGAGCATAATCCACCAGAAACTGAGCTCTCATTGGGCCATATTCAGAAAGGAACTTTTCTGTAGAGACGTTAAAACTCTCCTGCAACTTTTTAAGCTCTACAAGGACAGCCGGAACAACACTCCATGGTACAAACCAAGAGCATTGATGGCATTTGAAATCCATATTCCATCAATGCTCCTCTTGTTTTCATTCGCGCTCCAACAAGAGGTTCAACTGCTGTGCGAGGAACCAATCTTTTTCGCCCCATGCTAAAAATCTTTGGGAGATTTGCTCTGTTCAATCCAATATCTTCAGGAGAAAGTTGGGCATCTCCTCCCCAAATTCTGACGTCCACAGAGATTGCTACTCCGTCTTGCCACAACTTTTCTAGCATTGTATTTCCTTTCTCTCTAATCTATCTTCGGCATCATCTTTTTGCACTCTTCGCAAGTTACTCTGTGTGAAAGAAAAGTAGAGGATCCCTCTTGCTCGCATAAGGTTTGATTTGGATTTTTGATTGTCTTTTTGTGAATTATGTAGTTCATCTACTTTTCTTCGATTTTGCATCCATGCCTATAATTTTCTTGATGCATTCTGTGCCATAAAAATAAACTAAATTGGGGTTATCTTTTGGTCCCTTATAAAATTCGTGGATATTATTTCTTATCTGCTTGCAAGTGCTGCAACGATAGCCAGGTATTCGAAAAAAGCCGCCATAAGAAAGAGCACCCACATCAGTTTGATATTCTTTGCCTATGATGAATTTCATTACTTTACTCCTTTCTATGCCTGCAGAATTGCATCAATCTCTTCAAGCTCTTGTTTTGTTGGTCCTTCTATATGAACTGCTACTTTTATCCTTCCCAAAAGTTCTCCACAATACTTGCATCTTAAAATCCATTTTGGTACTCCATAATAATTTGAAGTTGCTTGTCTGATTGCTTCAAATCTTTCTGCTTGCGACTTTTCATCAAAGGAGCCCATTTTATTTCTCATTTGGCTGATGACGAAGACATAGTTGATTGCTGTATGTAGTCGGGGTCCCACAGACTTTACAACTAAAATGCATTTTCTTTTCCTCCCTTTATTCATTTTCCAATTATATTATATACTATTCTTATGAAAAAGTAAATAGAAAGAGAAAAAGCTACATGTCTACTTCTGATACTGTCCACTCACAATCAGGGCATGGATAAAGAGATCTTGTACTAAGCTTCCAATCCTATATTACTTCAATTAGAATAGATTCTTCCACTGGTCCTGTCCCATTGCAAAACCAACAGAGTATTGGTTGCTGTGTGGTCATGGCTGCTCCTCTATAAAAGGCTCACTTGCTGCAATTTCTTCTGCCGTAGCACTACCTCCTAGAAACGGCCCTCCTGGATATACAAACAGTTTACCGCTTGGCCCAATGTACTCTACACCACCATTGCAGCAACAATCCTCTGGGCCTTCCTCAGTATAGCTCCACTTTGTACCTCCCCCCTGGCAATGCTCGCACCTGAATCTCCGTATTCTCCAACCAGGACTGATACTCATGGTTGCACCTCCAAGTCTTTCAGCTAGACTACCCTTCTGGTTCCGTCAAACGGCCTGATTTTGAAGTGCTTGGCAAACTCATCTAGGGCCTCAATTCCCTTCTCGGTTATCCTGTAGTACCGCTTGGCGTCCTCTTCAACCTGTCCATGAGACAGTAGGCTCCGCATCACAAGGTCTATGGCATCCAGGGTTTTACGGAACCGCCGTGCAAGAGTATGGGTAGAGGCATAATTGCGCTCTCCCAGGTAATCAAGAACCTCAGACTCTTCTGGTGTCATGGCTGCTCCTCTCTGCTGGAATCTCAGTTGATGATTTCTCTATTAGCTTTTCCGCCCTTCTTAATAAAACCTGCCAGCAATCAGGGCAGTAAAGATAGAGAGTGCCCACAGAACTAAATCCGCTACGAGCACCCAGCTTCTCTCGGCTACAACCCTCACAGGTAAAAAGGCCCCCACCGACAGTTGGCTGTGCTTTGAGTATAGCTAGTGCTTCGTGTGTAATGGTCTCAGCTTGCGTCATGGCTGCTCCTTTCTAGTCCTCAAACAAGTGCCAAACGAAGCCGTCTAATTGAAAGGTTCCTAAGTATCTTCCTGACGGCTCCTCAGTAAGTTGCCACCCAGTACCGATGATTCTAAACCCTTGCCCTATCAATTCTGCTTTGGAGTTCACCATAACCCATATAGTAGGTATGCCGTTCTGTACCTGCACACATAAAAACTTAGGCCCAAGAGGAAGAAGAATCTCTTGCGTCTCAATAAGTTTAAGTGGATATTTCCAGATTGTGCAGGTCATGGCTGCTTATTCCATACACAATCTGAGTAATCTTTCAGGTGTGCAAAACCACATCCAAAGCAGAAGCTAGGTATCTTCCTATAGGGATGCTTTTTGAGGCTAGCTGGCAACTGTTCCTCCTGCTTGGCTGGAGCCGTGCTCCCATTTGCGGCGGTGGTCATGGCTGCCCTCCTCACGAACTCCAGCACGGCTTGGACTGCATCTCTATCCGCAATTCTACCCAGCACTTTTTGAAAAAGAGATTCAGGCAATCTTGCTGCGTCAATTGCATAAAGAATACTTCCCCAGAGTCCTCCATCTGCTGCTGCCTCCCAGTAGGCCGTGCGGAGAACGAATCCCTTACCATGCCCTATGAGCCCACAATGATTGCAGGTCTTAAACGGAGAATCCTTCGGGCGACGATTCTGGTAACTCTCATGACTATCATCATTACGGGTACAGGGTTCCCGCACCAGTGCCAACAGCGAGGCATACCTTGGGTCAGGAACATAATCCTTGCCTCCACAACGAGGGCACGAACCAGCAGCGGTGGGATAAGTAGAATGAAACTTATAGTCATTTTCACACGCCATTCTCTTGGCCTCCAACGCCGCTCGGAGTTGTTCCAGAAGCTCAGCAAGCTAGGCTGGCTTACCAATCCAACTCGCTAGCTAGGAAAACATTGACGAGACCATACCCAGCAGGAGCATGGTCAGGATTACTTATCAGATGCTTTCTAACCCTCTCCCAAGAATGGTATTGCTTCTTGCAGTCATCACACTCGAATACGAACTTCATTGCTTCTTCTCCCTTTCAGATACTATTGGGACGGAGCCAGGCGTCCCAGCTTATCTCCCATGCCCTGGACATGGAGCCTGTGGTCGACTTGTGTATTCAAAGTGGTCATGGCTGCTCCTTCTTGTAAAGAGCCCATCTTACAGGCTCAGTGAACAGACTCATCCATGCACCATTAAACCGATGCAGTCTTATCTTCCAGTTCACTCCTGTAAAACAAAGCAAATCTCTAAGATGGATATTCCTTCCGCCTTCAGAGGTATTAAAACAAACACCAGCCCAGTAAAATGGCCCGACAAAGAGACAAATAGACCTCCCTGTATAATCTGACTTACCAATGGTAAGCACTCTACCCCAATGAGTCTCAAACCTTTCAAGTTTCATGTGTCATTATCTCCCCCTGGTAGCCGTTGTTAAGGTGGGCTGGCCCAGGTCTCGGCAGGCTGGTGAGCCTATCTCGCCACATAACTCAACTTTCGTTGACACCTACCCCTACCTGGAAGCGTTACACTGGTTCGTAACCTTGCATTCGGTTCTTCTGCCACCAGCCCACCTTGCTGAGTCCTGGGCGCACATCGTAACCGTGAGGGGTCGTCTTATTCGTCCCCACGGGGAATGCTGCGTCAGACGATTTGACGCCTCACCCAAGGCCCAGCAAGCTAGGCTGGCAACTGTTCCTCCTGCTTGTGCAAGGGGCTGTAAATGTAGTAATAGCACTTGCAAGTCCTAAACTCTGAGCATCCAGCTCTGTCGTATAGATGGTCATAAGCCTGAGCTAACCAGTGGTAGTATGCAGGATGCCCACACTGGCACATAGGCTCTGATTGTTTTTGCTTCTTCATTTGTTCCTTCTTTTGGGCCACCCTAAGCGACTTTCAGATGGCCTCTACTGAATAGCGGTGTCATTCGCCTTTCCGCACAGATTGGGTGGCAGCCTCGCCTACGGAGCCGTACCCTGTGTGAGGCCGTACTCCGTAGGCTTGCCAGCAGCCTCAGAGAAGCTAAGCAACTCCTGTTCTGCTGGCCCCAACTGCCGATGGCTTCGAAGCCATTGTTAAGGTTGGCTAGCCTGTGTCAAACCCCAACCATCTAATCTAACCCGAATATCTGGGACTATACCTTGTCCTAAACACCAACAGCAAACAGATGGTCTTGGCTTACCAGCCACGCAATCTCCGCTTCCATGACACATGAGGCAAATCTCGCCACCATCTTGCCACCGAGTTGTATCTACAGCTAAAACCATAATTTCACCTCTAAGGTAGGCTGACCCAGGTCTCGGCAGGCTGTCCTACTAGTTAGACTCTACTCAACTTCAAGCCAATCGTTCCGTTGCTCACACCTGCCCCTACCTGAGAGTGCCGACCATCACTTTAACTGGTATTCTAACCTGCCCATTAGGGTATTTACAGGTCTCAGTCAGCCTCGATGCTATGCCCTTGCGTTCGGTTCTTCCGCCACCAGCCCACCTTGCTGAGTCCTGAGCTATTCAGTGGAACCACCTCCAAAGCTGTCGTTGCCCACTCCCAGACAGCTCAACCCTTTTTCAGGGTTCCCTCACCCAAGACTCAGCAAGGTGGATTGGTAAGATTCTAGTCCACTTTTTAAGGTACACTTATATTATATACCCTTTTTCTCAAAAAGTAAATAGGCTTTACTTCCACTTTGAAGAGCGGCAAATAAGATTTGGACATCTCTGCGGATTTCCAGTTTTGCTCTCCCATACATGTCCACATTGCTGGCAATCTAAAGTAACAGTCTCTGGTTTTGCTGTTTTGACTACAACAGAATCTCCTACAGTAGTTGGCTGTGTTCCATCTTCAACAGTTATCAGAAGTTCATAGCTGGTATTCTTAACATATCCATCTTCAGAAATTTTTCCTACATCGCCAGCAGCAGCAAGAGCGACCTTGACTCTATCTAGATATTTTTCTCTTGCTGCATCAGTAGAAAAATATGGGGCATGATTGTCATGCTTGTGCATGTCTCCTACAAAATAAAAACAATGACCCCCATCTCTAGCTAATGATATTGTTTCTGCTGAATCTCCAACACCACGAAAATGAACTGGGTTTGAATTCTTTTCTACATAAACCTTAAACATTTGTCTTCCTTTCTTTGAAGCAAGTTTGAATTAAATTTTCTTGAACTTGACTCTCAATCGCCTTTTTGCAATACCTCTTTCTTAATTCTATTATAGCTTCCTTTCCACTTAATTTTTCATTATATGCCAAAATTCCAGCGATTAATGTTCCTGTTCTTCCATGTCCTCCTTGGCAACCAATTTGGACTGTTTTTCCTCTCTCCAACCAATATATTATATACTTTATCAAATGTAAATAAAGATCTATCTCGATTACTCCAAAATCCTCCCAATTGATAAAAATAATTTTTCTTGCCGGTCCCCACCGATTGAAAAATTTGGACGAATAAGTTAGCACTTCGATTTTCTCTAGCCAACATTTTGCCAAATAAATGGATACATTTGCTTGGGTGTCTTTGCTGTGATAACCAGTGGCCAATAAAGTGCCTGGGGCATTCATTGGAATTTTTTGATCAAGATGTACACACGGCACAATAATGGCTGGAATGCTAATCAACTCTCTATGCCACCCATTCAAAGACTCTTGAACTGCTTGAACATCCGGCGATATGTAATCTCTCCAATTCCAACTTTTCTTGCTCATTTTATCTCCATTCCATGGCCATTCATTGTTTTAATGAGGTTTTTCATGTCCCCATTAAATGCATACTTATAAACCTGTTTTTGACCGTCCACATTCCATAATTTGTTGAACACACAGCCCGTATTGTGATCTATTGAAAAGGCAGTATCAATAAATGGAATTTCTGAAAATTCACCTATCAGCCTGGAAATCAATAGATCTGTAACTTTGGCCCATGTTTTTCCGCCATAGGAACTTTTCCAATCCCCTGTAGCAAAAAGTCTTCTTGCTTCTTTGAGAGCTTCTACTCCATGCTTTTCTCGCTCTTGCTTCCATCTAATCCAAGCTGACCATCTTTCTCCTGCGGTAGTTTGAGTCAGATAGTCTTCTAATGAAGAGTGAAATGTACTATGATGCCTAAGATGTCTCAACTCTCCACCCGATGCAGCATCCAAATACTTCTTTATCTGGTCATCCAAAAACAGTGTAAGAGCATCAAACTCTTCTTTGTATTTCATCTGCTCCTGGATTTTAACCAAATCATAGAGAACATAAAATTTGGCCGTCAAAGCAGGAAGATTGATTCTTTTCAGCTTCCAAACATCTAGGGCTTTTTGCTGGTTGTCCATCTTACACTTTCTTTTCTACAAATCGGTTCCAAAATCTTTTCTTTAGAAGGTAATAAACATTTGGATTGTCTGCCTTTTTGTAAACAAGACCAGCCAACTGTCTGCTACATTCAGCCCTTGAAACATAGGTAATTCCAGTCTCTTTATCTAAAACAGAAATTCCCTTATGCTGAGAATGCTTGTGTTTTATACTTCTAGACTCTTCTTTTTTATCCACAATTTGAAAGTGATACTGAAAAGAATCTTTCCAAACCAACAATTTTTTTGTGGACGGAAGAGCATCGAGAGCCTCTTTTATGCCAATGATGGTAGACACAATGTCCTCCAATTATATTTTACGTATCTTTTCTTGAGCCACAGCTGATTGGTCTTTGAAGTCAAGAGCATCATGTTTCCTAAATGTATACATTACCATTTTATGCCCAGTCCCCTTTTCGTGCATTGCTTGACTTTTGCGCCAATGCCAAAATGGATTTTCTGCCGGATTGAAATCAACCATGCAAACAAGACAATAGGCCCCACAAGCATCCTTTACACGCTTGACCTCAATAATTTCCAGAGGCATTGTAATACTCCTTGATATTTTATTTGAGAGGCTGAACCCCACATCCTCTCTCGCTACTCTAGCTGCCCATTATCCCTTGGCGAGCTTTCCCTCTCTGTAGCTGTAAACTCATATTCGAAATCTAAGTTCCTCGACTACAGAGCAACCAAAAATATATTAGAGTAGCTTTCCAAAATGAAGTAGGCGTGTACAGACGCCTCGTTATGCATAAAGCTGGAAGGGGAATAGAGTTGCACTATTCGACTTCCTTGGTTTCGTCTATAGCTTACTCTCAAGGTGCTCTACTGCTGAGCTACTCCCCCACATTTCTGTGAGCCTTTATGCTCTTCATTCGAGACTCTAGCTTCACATCAGTAAAATATCATCTCTGCCCATAATTGGGGAGAAATATACTCCACCTGGACTTACAAGATGCTGATATACCTAACATAATGACTATCCACTAGAGCCTCACCAAGTATTTTTAAGGTACATCTATATTATATACCTTCTTTGATGAAAAGTAAATAGCCCAATTGGAGCGGGAAATGGGACTTGAACCCATGATTTCTTACTTGGCAAGCAAGTGCTCTAACCAACTGAGCTATTCCCGCGCATGTCCTCTATATTACCGGAGGCCTATGCTCAATGACTGGTTCTGAGGTGTCTGGTGGAACTGCTCGAACAGTCTCGACCATCTCCACGATCCATACCTCTGGGTAAGATGCTTCGGCATCATTGGAATAGTGGTATTGCTCTCTTACAGCCTTCTCCGCATACTGCCTCGCTATATCCAAAGAATCTACTGGAATCATTTGTTCAAAACCCCTTGAACCTCTTCCATACACAAAATACCTAGCCATATTATTTTATCTCCTCTCTATCGCCCACTGAATGATATTTAGCATTAAGAACGCCTGCCTCTTCCTCATCCTATACGGATCTACTCCACTGATGAACACCCTAGCTACTCCCGCCTAACTTTTGCCCCGGTGCCGCAATAAAATGGCTCTCCTGGATTGCACCGAAATACTTCAGCATTTCCAGACACACACAGCATATGACCGTGTTCAACACCAGTTGGGCCAAGCCTTGTGCACCAAGGATAACCATCTTGAAGAATAACAAGGCCATTGGTTACATCACGGTCATCTTCTGAAAGCCAAGGCTTTGCTTTTCTACCATTGTCCGGCATATCAAGAAGAGCTACAATTTTTGGCATTGGTTTTGCCACTCTTTCTCATTTGGCATAGAAGTTCAGAAAGTTTCCTTGCCCCTCACCAGGTTTTAGAGATACGCGCCCATACTTGGTTTGAGACCCGCTTGTCGCTTCTTCCTTTATACAGTTAGCACATAAGACAACCGAATAGACAACGCCAGAGTTATCTTCTACAAGAAATGCGGTGAGTTCTGTCGCTCTCCTTTCCTCCTTGATCTAGATATATTAGATACCTAAATGAGAAAAAAGTAAATAGCCCCTCATGTTTATCATTTCCAATTCTACTTGCCCAATTTTTTGCGATAGTGCAAATTTAAGGCTTGTTTGGTTTGCCTTCTGCTCTTTCGATGCACACGAGAAAGCCCAGCAGAAGACCTAATGATTGTTTGATGTTTTTTGCCCATGGTTTCAATTGCTCTCAATGCAATTTACTATAAGTTTAAGAAGCAGTACAAAAGGAATTAACCATAAAAGCCAAGCACTCCATACCTTAATCCAGCCACCTTCTGTAAACCATACACCCCAAGCAACAGATTCAAGACCTTTAAGATCCTTTTCTAAATTGACAAGCCCCATTTGATAGCTTGTGTCATTTGGCGACTGTGAAGAAAGAACAGAAGCTCTTTCAATCAGTCCATCTACTACTCTCAAATAAGTTGGAACATAACATCCAGGATAGCGGAAAATGCAAGCATATTTGTCATCCATTTTTGCTTCATGTAAAGAGGATTTATACTCTCCAAGAAACTCTGCTGCTTGTGCCGGATTTCCTGCAGCTTGTGCTCTTGCAAGCCAAGAATCAACTCTAGATGAATAAACAAGCCCCTGGATACTCAGAACAAGGCTTAGAATCCATACAATGGCTGTTATTCCAAAGAAAAGCTTCAACATATTTTTCTTTCTCTCCCTTAACTTCTATCCTAGATTATTATATATCTTTCTTTGTAAGGATGTCCTACTGTCATATATGCTCCTTTACTAATCTAGTAACACCACTTTTTATTCTTCCGGGGGCAAATTCCTATTTTTAGATATGCCTTTTTTGCCACTGTATCTGCTACTAATCTAATAATAAGTTTGCTTACCATTACTTAAAAGACACACAACTTATGTTAAGTTAGTGCTAAGACAAGGTGGAGCCCCAAACTTTAGTTGCTTTAGTTGAGGAATTTTCTGTTGAAGCATGATAAGACTCTCTAATAGTAAGAGCATCATAATGTTTCTTGCAGAAAAATCCAGCATCGTTTATTGCATATGTAGCTTCATCAGGACAATTACGAATATCGCACTCATGGACTTCTCTTGCACTAGCATAATATGAAGCACTTACAGAAGGAGTAGCTTTTTCTAGCTCTCGATGGAGCCTTCCAAGTGCTTGCTCATATGCTTCATTCTGTGTTCTTGCATTTACTGTTGCATCGAATGTCAGAATCACTTCGTAATACTGGTCACAGATCTGCTTTATTGACATTTTTGTTCCTCCTGTCCTGTTTTTTTTATTTTTGTTTTGTATTGTATTTACTTGAAAAAGTAATCTATCGAAGTCCAAGATTACGATCAAAATGTCTTTGCAAAAGTTCGGCCACCCAACTTCTTTCAATTTGATGATTGTGTGTTAAATGTACTTTTATAGATGCTTGGTTATATCTTTCTGCTCCACAGAATGAGCAAGTATATTTGTAATGTCTCCATCCAAGAGATGTAATATGGACATTTTCTTTCTTTTGAAATTCCTTACTTTTCATTCTTGCTCCCTAAAAGGTACTATCATAATGTTTCCAAATATGAATATGGTCTCCAATTTCTTTTCCAATGCATTCTTCGCACACAAATTTTTTACACATCATGCACTGCAAACTAGTAAATTTTTGTCTACAAACTTTACAAAGATTCATTTTGTCTCCTTAATCTTCAGCGGGCCAAATTATTTCAACTTCGTCATCCATAAGACGTATTTCATCTGGAATTGGTAAATTCAACTTCCTAGCTTTTCTCACCAAATCACTCAATCCTACAGGAACACCCGCTTCGTTACAAGACTCAAAATATTCTATGAATTCTTTTTCAGCTTCTACATCATACATTTGTTTTTCCTCTCTTTGCAGCATTTTTGCTAAAATCAAACCAAGATTTCTGATACTGATTTCTCATAGCAGCATTAATTAGTCCAACTATCACATGATAAAGAATCAAACTAAGCATTAATGAAGAAACACTTCCTGCTACTCTATTTACAATAAAAATTATAATCCATCCAGGAAGCATTGCCTTCCAAAACGACTTGGCAATCATATTCCTGTCCCACCAGTACCAAAAACTACGAGACATTACTTTTCTCCTTTATGCCGTCCATATCTTTCATCATTTTCTTTTTCTAGCTGCGTAAGTTTGTCTTTGAAAGCATTTGCTTCTGACAAAAGAGACAGAGGGATATTGTGTTTGAATAGCTTATGTCCAGTTGTAACTGTTTCAGATCTTACCCAGAGTCTGAAACATTCATTTGAATCATGAGGTATTCCTATTTCTATCTCTACTCGCCCAAGTTTATCTCTTTCTGTGGGTCTCAAAATTCTGCATGGAACACCTTTATTATATTCAGAAATCCACCCTTTAACAAGATTGCTCTTGGTAGATTCAAGAATTGCAGCTTTTAAGACATATGATTTTCTTCTGGCCATTTTTACTTTCTCTTTATTTTCCAGCCATGAATTGGACAAACTCCACCAGTTAATTCTTTATTTGCATTTATCATTCCTTGTATTTGCTGACAAACACATATGATAATATCTGGTTCTTGAGGTGAAATCTTTGGTTTCTTATCTTTTTTCATTTTTGACTAAACCTCCATAATGCTTAATCATATCAATTATTTCATTTCTTTCATAGGCGCACCCAGAACATTTTTCCTGATAGGGATTGGCTGAATCAAACAAACCATCTGTACTACATCTAATAAATTGATAGAGCAGGAATTTGATGTCTTCTAGATGTTTCATAGGATCATCAGAATGCCAATCCAAGGACGATTTATAATTCATGGGTATAGAGATTTCCTTCTTTGGCCCATTCAAAAATCCTTTCTTTTTTGCAAACATTTTGTACATAAAGCAACCCCATTCCAAATGATCCTGCAGTTCTCACAAAGATCTCTTTCACAATCATAACAAAAATCCATTACATGCTGTACCCGTCGACAGAAAGGACAAAGATCTTCTAAAGTATCTAGCCTATAATTCATGGTCATGTTAAGCCTTCCCTCTCAATAATTCCACCCATGTAGAGACTCCATACTTTTCCTGCTGGAGTTATTTCTATTTCTAGGTCAATTCCAAAATTATGCCACTCCAACTGAATGCCTCCTTGTGATGTTGGAACAATGTCCGGCTGAAGAAATTGGGAAGCTGTTGCAATTGCTTCTGGTGAAATTGATGCAGCCCCATATGAATCCCAATTTGACTTCAATAACCGTAAACTCTCCAATTTCTCAAGTGCTGTCACAATTCATTCCTTTCCCATGATAATTTCATTAAGCATCAATCTTGGCTTAACTATTTGTTTGCATTCAGGACATTGTTTTGAATTCAATTCAAGCTCTCGATAATACATTTGGCACCTTTCACAAAAATAGACAAGCATGTTTATTCCTCTTTCAAAAGGTATGAGTTATTCAAAACTTTGAAAGACAATCTTCCTTTAAGTGTTTTGCTATATGTTTCCTCTAATGGCCGCACCACAATCCCTTCTTTTTCATTATTTGTATCTAAATATTTTCCTTGAGCCATTTTAAGAAGTTGTTCCAAAGAGTAATCAAATCCAGTAAGTGGAAACTCTTCCTGTGGAACAATCTCCAGGCCAAAGTTGTATGCATATATAAAATAAAGCATTTCCTTGTAATTTAAATATCTCTGTTCATCAATATTATATGCACTAAAGACAAACAAATCGCGCTCTTTTAGATTCAATCTATTTTTTTGAATTCCTGGCCCACATAATTCACCTTGAATGGCATAGTTCTTTCCAAAAACCTTAAACTTATTTTCCAAATCATATTTCTTTGCCACTTGCCAATACCAACTATTTTCATCATATTCAACTTCATTGTTTCTCGAGCACACTTTGAAAAATCCATCTTTATAAAGATATGTTGCAGAGGCGCCATCCATCTTTGTAGTAATATAATATGGAAGTCCCTTCATTTCATTTAACAATTCTGGCTCTGATTGGATTCTGGTCTCGTCTGTCTTTGGAACATAAAATGGCCAAGTTTGCAACTTTGGAGAATTTGGCCCACTAGAAAATCTAGCCAGAACTTCATATTTCTTAACTCCAATTAAATCTGTAACATCGTCTCCGTCCTGGTAGAAATAACCTTCTGGCATGGTTGACAAAGGCAATGCAAGCCCTTGGGATAAAATCCCACGGAGTTTTATGGTCCTTATTCTATAATTGTATTTGGCCATAAAAGCAAAATTTGGATTTTCTGATGGAAGCAATAAGTCTACTTCAAAGAAAACACACCTATCTCCTGGTTTGAATTCATCTTTTTGGGCCACAAGAGTCCAACCAAGGACTTTTATTTTTTCTATCTTATCTGCGCCTTCAATCGGCTCTACGGACAGAATAGTCTGTACTGAAGCTAACTTCCTGTTCATTGTCTAACCCCATGTTCTATGTTTTTCAGCTACCCATTCCATGCCATCATATTCTTCTACTTCCCAATCAACACCATCTGGAACTTCTATAATTTCCAGTTTTGAACATCTGGCATTTGCCGCTTCTCCAAGCTTTTGCACAACTTCAATAAGAGAAGGATTGTCCCTATTTATTTCTCTAAGAAAACTAACAGTCCATTTATCACGAGGACCACTTCCGTCTGGATAATATTCTCCGAAATCTGGTTCATCAAGCGCCTCCCTTACACCCATTTTGCGTAACTCTGAAAATGCTTCTCCAGACAAACCAAATCCGCCATAACACTTGTTAATTACCAATTTCATTGCAAGCTCCTCTCTAGTCAAGTAATTCTGCTAATTCCTGATTCAAATAAAATGTAAGTTCTTTGAGCGCCTCTAGCGTTTCAATCGGGGCCACATCCAAATGTATATCTTTATATCCAGATAACTTTTTCAGATGCTTTGTGGCTTTCTTGGATATTTCTTTTCTAAGCATTATGACACTTGCATCCACACGAAGGCTTTTTAGCTACCTTCGGAGCATTTTTATTTCTCTCATCGCTTTTTGTATAGTTTGTAGTTCTCTGTCCTTTTGGATGATTGCAATCATGACAGCGCGATTTTGCAGACATGTCTTTTTCCCCTCTAGTTGCATTATATACTTTTTTCTATTAAAAGTAAATAACATTAAACCATAACTTCTTTTACAATGACTCCCGAAGACAATTCAAAAAACACTTTGTTTTTGGGTGGCCTATATGCTTCGGCATAGAAGTTATTTTCCCAAACTCCAAATACTGCCTTAAACTTCTCGTCTTCCGAAAAACCAATTGTTATTGCCATTGCATCCCAATCTCGATGAGCATTTGGCAATTCTACAATAAGTTTTCCAATTGGAAATTCTCCATTTCCTGCTCTGTGCATTCTATAAACAATAGAATCAATCATCCTGCTGCAATCAAACTTACCTATTTCATAAACAGGGGACCGTGGCAATGCTGCCCAAAAATTTTCTAACCATCTAATTGGGGGAACCAAATACTGAGCATGGCTGCAGTCTATTTTTGTTGGCCCTCCATTTGGCCATTTAGAAGATAATGAATCCCAAATTACTTGTCTAACTTGAGAAGCAGAAATTGAAATTGTTTTTTCTGGGTCCAATCCAAGATAAACATGCCTTTTGAGTTCTTCTATGTAGTAACCAATTGCCTCTTCTAATTCATCAACTTCTTGTTGGAACCAATTAATCTTATAATTAAAATCTCTGTCTTTTTCAGCTTCTTTTTCCTCAAACTCTTTTCTTAAATTGGCAATTTCTTCTCTTGATTGCTGCCAAACAAGATTTACTCCTGCTGTTCTTCCCCTATCATAGAAATCTTGCTGTAGTTTTTCTAATTCTTCAGTAGTCATAATTTGCATCACTCAATCCCACAAATGCCCATACCATTCTGCAAGCCACTCTAAAGCCTCTTTTCTTGCAGCATCAAGACGCTTAAGCTCTTCAGCGGTCTCCCAATTATCTTCATACAATAGATGAAATTTTTTAGCATTCTCTCTTAATTCTTTGTCCCATTTTAATTCACACTCGCATCCTTTGCAAGGGTCTGGTAATAAATCAGGATTGTATGATCTACATGGGTGTCCGTGAGTTATATCAGCGAAATGCAAAAGCGCGGTAGAAAGAATAAAAGAAAGATAATGATCAAGACTCCACACATCTCTATCTGACCAGCCTCTTCGCCCTCTTTGAATGAACCATTTAGCTTCATTAAACAAGTTAAAAATAGGAATTCCATTTTCTGAGATCTGAATAATTTTATTCAATAGCTTATTCATTTTATCCAGCACAGCAGCAATTACAAGCTAAAACTGAACAATCAGGAATGCTGTATTCTGTTGCGTTATGATGCCCATTAAAACATTCAATACAAACAAATCTTCCTGTTTCAATTTCAACATACTCATCCCCATTAATAGTTACGGTGTGTTTTTCATCACACTCGTCATCAATATAATGTGTAATTGACATAATTATTCCTCTCTCCTTGCTACTCTACATTTTGAATTATATCTCAAATGAATTTTTACATCGTCTTGTGAATAGAGCCATCCTATCTTGCAAACTTTGCAAGTATATTTGTAGTGTCTTCCACTCATAGGCTTTATAGAAATTTGTGGATAATTCTCAAGAAATTCTTTTGCTCTGCTCCCAAGTTTTCTCATAGCCTGATCCTTCTTTTTTCTAGCCCAAAATTTTTCTGGCAGAGCATAACGAAACATATCGCTAACACCCCAAGTTGTTCCTGCTTCATCCTCATTTCTTGGATGTACTGATAAGTTTCGATTCGAAACAAATTTTTTCAACGAATTATTGTCATTTCCTCTCGCAATATCCTCAAGTTGTTTGCTTGTTAGAGAGTAATCTTGTCCGCTGCCTTCATTTTCTCTATTCAACCATTCTAAAATGGCTCTCGAAAAAGCAATCATTCTTCCTACTGGAAAACTATTTTTCTCTTTTGGCGAGCACACAGACAATCCATAAGCAATATGCAAATCGTCTATAATTCTACATCTAACTTTATCATCTGACTGCAAATAGAGAACACCAATTTGTTTTGACACCATTTTTCCCATTAAATTGCTTGTTGGGATTGAGAATCGCTCCCAGAGTTCTGAAAGAACATGTTTTTCTCTTCTATCTAGGTTCATGATAATTATTCTCCTTTTCGATTTTTGATCTCATCTTTATGATTATTTAGCCATCGTTTTGCGGCTCTTTTTGCACTTCTGATTAATGTACAATCAAGATTAAAGTAATGATACCCATATCCTCCTTGACCTTCAATTAGAAGAGCTACAATATCTGGCTCAAAAATTGGTATATATATCTTGGCATGTCCATAATCTGGAAATTCAGCCTCTAATACCCAATGGCCATCTGAATACTCTCTTTTCTCCCACTGCAATCTTTTCATCTATTTCATATGCTCCTGTCTAAAATGTCTATAGCTTCATCTATTTGATTTTTCGTCACATTGAGCGGAGGAAGTAACCTTATTGCTGTGTCAGTTACTTTTCCAATAAGAAGTCCATTCTTTCTACAGTTTTCAAAAACTTTATCTGCCTTCTCTTTATTGCCAAAATCTACAACCCACATCAAACCAAGTCCCCGCCGAGTTATTCCAAATGGTGTCAGCAAAACAAAAAGCAAGCAATCAAGATATATCCCAGCTCTTCTGACATTTTCCACTAGATTATTTTCTTCAATATATTTCAAAACTTCCAGGGCCACGGCACAACATAAGGGATTTCCACCAAAAGTTGTACCATGAAGTCCTTTTGGCAAATCCAGAAAATCTTTTGCAAGAACCCCAGAAATTGGAACACCCCCACCAAATCCTTTTCCTATACATATTATATCTGGGTTTAAGCCAAAATGTTCAAAACCAAACCATTTACCAGTTCTTCCAATTCCAGTTTGAATTTCATCAAGTATAAGTAAAATATTTTTTTCTTTGCAAACCTTTGTTATTTCATTCGCAAAATCTTGTGAAAGTGGATAAACTCCTCCCTCTCCCTGAATTGATTCCAATAAAATTGCTGCTACATCATTTGCAGAATTATCAGTTACGATATGCAGCCATCCAATGTCGTCTCTTTCAATTTGAAAGAAGCCTGGAACAAGCGGTGCAAATGGCTCTTGATATTGTGGCTTTCCAGTTGCAGACAATGCACCCAATGTGCGACCATGGAATGAATTCTTCAAACTAATTATTTTGTATGCTCCTGGCTTATTTTTGTACGCCCAATATCTAGCCAATTTGATTGCAAGCTCTACTGCTTCTGCGCCACTATTTTGGAAATAATGCTTTTGATATTCAGGGAAAAGTTTATACAGATACTTAGCCAATTCATTTTGTGGCTCTGTATAAGTATAATTTGAGGAAAGTAACAATTTCTTTGATTGCTTTTGAATTGCCTTTACAACCACTGGATGGCAATGTCCAAGACTTAATGCTGCAATTCCAGAAACAAAATCAAGATATTTCTTTCCATTGCTGTCCCATAAATAAGATCCTTTTCCATGATCTGCTACAATTCCTAGTTGTCTGCTATCACAACCAATAAAAAGATCATCCGTCGTTATGATACCTTCTCTATACGTTATGATTGCACACTCCAAAATGAAATTCTTTTTCATTTTCTACTAATTCATAACCATCTTTCTCTATACAATTCGAGCAAAGCACCCCATAAGACAACGACCGACAGCCACATCGTTCATAGCTTTCCCAATACTTAGCATTTGAATCTAGCTCTTCAAAACTAATTTCATGTCCACAAGATGCATAATAGCTGCCCATTTTAAGCCAAATAATGAATTCATTCTACTTTCCTTTCTTTATAAGCTGCTGAATAATCGCAAACACAGATCTGCCAACAACCTTCATCTTTGGCTTTTTGCGCTTTTCTCTATTTATTCCCTTGATATTGTATTCCCGCTCTTGCATTAATGCTTCACTATTTAGGATTTATACTGATCTTTGATCATTTTCTCAACTATATCACAATAGATCGAAGAATCATTCACTACTTTTCCGGTGTTAAAACAATAACCACAACTTTTTCTTTTCGGAAATGGGCAATCAATAAGATATTTCGGGTCGGTTTGCTCTAAGATCCTTAAATGCTCTTTCTTTCTATTCATACTACCAATTATATACCTTTCAAAACTAAAAGTAAATAGATGGTCTGGGTGATTGGATTTGAACCAACGATCTTCTGGCCCCAAACCAGACGTGATACCACTTCACTACACCCAGCTATTTCTTAAAGTGAAGAATTAACGGAAACATTGGAATTAGACATATGTATATTGAAATAATACTTTTCCCCTTCACAGCCCAATAAACACCAATCCAAACGTCCCTTGGTTCAAATTTTATTTTTGGCCTAAATAAAAGTTTCATTTTTCAAGTTTATAAGTGCGTCAGGATGCTGTGGTAGTAAAGATTACTAAGTGAGAAATGCCTTTGTGCCAAATGCTGAGCAAAAGAGTGACTGCTTCTTTTAGCAGAGTGCGTAGCTCTTTTCGCACCATTTCGATAAGTATAGTATTTAACGTCTACTTGACGGCATCCTCGCCCGCACCTATTTTAAATTACTATGTCCTTTTCCCAATTCATTCTTTGTATTTCATTGTTTAGCTCTCTTATTTGTTTTGCCAATCCATCTACCTTATCTTGCACATCTGTTACGTTGACCGTTCTAACTGACTTGATTTCATTTCTAGCATATCTTTCTGTACTATGATTCAAAGTTTGAAGTATAGAAGACAAAGATGAATGATACAAGATGGCGGCATCTCTTGTAGCAAGCAAATCGGTTAAACCTGCGCTTAAATTAAACTTATTTATCGTAGAAATCAAAAGAGCAAATCGTTTTATCAAAGAATCCAACTGCTTAAATAGCTCCTCAGGAGACTCAGCTGGGGTGTCTCCCTCTTGGATTAAAACATTATGTTGTAATCGTTCTCTTATTGAAGCAATTTTCTTTTGTAGATCGGCTCTCTCATTAAGTGCTTCTGCTAGTTTCATGTTTTCCTCCCGAATCCAATTTTTATTTCCTTTTCAAGCCTTATTATATCCACAAATACCCTCTCAATATCCCAACATAATATTTCCACCATGTAAATCTATTGTAGCCCCAGATATATATCCTGCATTTTCAGAGCACAAAAAAGCACATAGATTTCCAACATCTTCTGGTTTGCAAGTTCTTCCAAATGGCGCTTCTTTATCTAAATCTCTAATATTTTCCATATTTCTGGTTCTTTTAAGAAATCCAGAAGCCATATTTGTCTCAATTAAACCGCACCTAATAATATTTGCTCTAATGTTATATTCAAGACCTTCTTTTGCTGCTACATTTGCTAAAGCTTCTAATGATGCTTTTGATGCTGCATAAAGACTCAATCCTGGAAGCAATGTTTGCACACACCTAGAGGAAATAAAGTGAATATCTCCTCTATTATTTTTCTTCATGTATGGAAATGCTTCTTTCGTAACATAAAAAGCACCCATAAAATTTGTTTGCATAACGCGATAAATTTCTTCAGAGTCAACAAACTCGATTTTTCTAGCTTTTGTAGCAATTCCTGCATTGTTAATTAAAATATCTATTTTTCCAAATATGTCAACAGTGCGATCTACAAGTCTTTTTGCCTCACTTGGAATTGATATATCTGCCTTAAACATCAGAGCCTTGGCTTTTGTATTATCCAAAATTTTCAAAACTGTATTTTCTGCTGATTTGTGATCATTTACAAAATTAACGATAACATTCGCTCCACAAGAGGCCAATGCAAGGGCAATTCCTGCACCAATTCCTTTTCCGCTTCCAGTAACTATAGCTACTCTTCCATTCAAATCATACATATTTTCTCTTTTTTGATTTCTTGACTCTTAATCCTGCCGCAATTTTTGTTTTCCACTTGTGGCAATATTTACAAAGCACTTCCAAATTTTTTCTATCTTGTTTATCTCCGCCATCTGCTATTTCTATTATATGATCAATTTCAAGCTCTGTCTCTTCAAGTTTTTTGTGGCAAGAGCGACAAGTGAAATCCTCTTCTATTAGAATTTGCTTTCTTATCTCTATCCATTCTTTTCTTGTAGTCCTCCTAGACTTTTTGCAAGCAATTGAACAATATTTATATTTATCAGCAATTTTACCGCAAACTGGACAAAATCTAGGTCTTTTTGGTAAGTTCATTTAATGAAAATTCATTTATTTATTTCTTTTCTAAAATTTGCATTAACTCTTCATTTTCTTTATCTAGATCATCAATGATGCTTTTCATATTCCATATTTGTTTTATCAATTTTTTATTTAATTCATTCAACCGAAAATTTTCAACTTCCAAATCGTGAAATTTTCTAAGTTTAAATTTTAAGTCTTCATTCTCAGAAAGAAGTCTTTTAGAATCAATTTCTTTCTTCTTCAGAAAGAATGTCCCCAAGAAAAGAAATATTCTGGATGTCTTCAATTTCAGTCCAAAAAACTAGATTTTTTGTATTTAAACTTTCGCAAATTCTTTTTGAAGCTTCCTCAAAATTTAATGCTTCGTTAAACCAAAAAACAAGTCTTCTTCCTGGTGTGTCTGTCTTATAACGACAATGCCATTTTTTTGAGACTATACTATCCACCTATAACTTCCTCTCTATATATTACTTTTCCACATTGTATACAAGAATCTTCATAATGCATTTTTCCATAGGATCTATATTTTTCTATCTTCGTGTCCCCATTACATCTTGGGCATGCCTTAAGAAGAATCTTTTCAAAACTTAAAACTTCTGTAATTGTATCGCCCCTTCCTCCCAATAAATGCGCAAAAATTTCATTCATTTTCTTTCAGACAAGCTACAATCTCTTCGCAAAGTGTGAGTGTCACATCATCAGTGTCCTTTCTACTACTCTCTCCAATTATTCCAATCATTATTGTCCAATTTTTAGATTTCCTTAATGGGTCATATCTAACAAAAACATGATTTCCCATTTTTCCAAGAGCTTCCATTATTGGAATAAAATATTTGGGGTCTGTAGAATAAAGCGGGGGACCAGAAGCATAAGAGCCATCTGGAAGTTTCCAATATCCTCCTCCAAGATCTTTAATGAATTTCCACCCAAAAACCAGAACAGCTACTTTTTCATCTAAATTTGACATTCTTCTCCTCAATTCTTAGAATATAGATTATCAAATATAACTTTTTCTGTTAATTTTTCAAAAAGATTGGCCTCACCTTCATGTTTATTCCCAAATTTGTAAATATAATCATATACTGGAATTACAGAAGAGCCGTCTACATACATTATTTTTGGAGGAAATGGGCCCATCAGGAGAAAAGTGTCTGTTGGCCCCCCGGGATAAAAAACCTTCCATCCATTGCTATACATTTTTAAAACATCTACAGCACTTAAACATCCACATCTAGAGCAAACATATAATCCAAAATCATCATATACAAAATTCCCTATACAATATTTAATCATGTTATTATAGCCTAATTTTCATTCTCTTCTTCCCAATTTGATCCATCTCGAATAATTTTCATTTTAATAAGCCACTTCAAGAACTCAAGTCTTCTTTTCTCTTTTTCTCCAAATTCATATGTTTCCTGTTTTTTATCCTCGGTTTTAATCATAATTTCAATCTCACAAATCCAGAGTCTGTAGTATAAAAAACTTCTTTTACACCAGCAGCCCCCATCTCATTAAAGCACATCGTACAAGGTTTAGACAAACCAAATCCATTTTTCTTAAGCCGATATACATATATTGTACTACCAACTATCTTTTCCTTTGGTGCTTTTTGTAAACATCTAACTTCAGCGTGAGTTCTCTTATTTTTGTTTGGAAAATATCTCTCGGTTATCGGATGAGTTTTCTCTAAATTTGTCGCAATAGAAATTGGCTTACCATTTGTCATTATTGCAAGAAATTTCCATCTTTGATTTAGCTTAGATAATATATTAGAAGCGAACTCATCATATTCCATTTATATCACTTTTTCTTTAAGAAATCTTTTTTCATATGTATCAAGAATTTCTAATGCCTTTAATTTCGCCTTTTCTTCTTCGCTTGAATAAACTACTATAAACTCTGGCACGGTTCGGGCAACCCATTCCTTGTCGTCAATTTGCTCGACAAAAATTGTGTAGTTTTCCAATTGCCCTCCTTAAATTTATTATGGTTCTATATAAGTTGTCCTGTCTGTTGTTATAGTCTGTGGTCCAGGAAAACACGAGCAACTATAAATTGAAGGTACTGGCAAAATACTCCAATATGGGGACTCACAATAAATTGGAGCTCAACACTTTGGACACGAACTTATTTGTACATATGACATTTTATTTTCCTTCCTCCCTTAATTTTAATCTGTCTTGTACTTCTGATTCAATCCAAGTTTCTAAATCCGGTCCAACTCTTTTATCCCAAAACAAATCCTTTCCGCAAAATTGAGTTTCACCTATGTCAAAAAGACCTCCATCCTCCTTGTCTAAGAGAAGAATTTTTCCTCGAATACACTCTACTGGAGCTAATTCATATTGTTTAATTTGTCTTTGCAAATTATCAACATTCTCTAAAAGACTTGTTTTGTCAGTCTGTAGAATATTTTTTGTATTTGTTTGATCAAGATACAAAACAAACAATAATATGGTCAAAATTGTAATAAGAAGCATTACAACTGCAATAAATGCTTTCATGCTAATTTTCCCCCATGTCTATATGATCTCGTTTTATTATATTCGATCTTCATTCTTAATGCCACTTCAATATCAATCCCATAGCCTTCACAAGTATCTAAGATTCTAATAATTATATCTGCAAATTCAATTGGAATCCCTTCTGGCTTTCCATCCTTTTCATTCCAAACTTTACAAAAATCATTTCCGTCTCTATAGGCCTCCCAAACTTCAGAAAGTTCGGAATGCATATTTGTTATTTGGTCTCCAAAGCTTCTTTCTGTGCCGTTCCACCACCCCTTTTCAACTGCTGTCTTATGACACTCTTTTGCCAGTTCTTTAATTTCCATCTTCTATCCTTTCTACCATGATAAACCGATCATCTTTCAAAATTGGTGCAGTGATTGGTCTTACTTGACTCCAATACAACTGCCCATTGCCACAGCCAGGTCTAACCATGTAAATTTCAGTTTTATAAGCAAGAATGTTAAACTCATCAACTCTGTCTGCCACTACTACAAGTCGCTCACAAGATTGTCTAATCAAATTCAAATCAGCCATTTCCCACCAATTATGTTTTACAGGAAAAGTAATAATCTTAAATTTAGGATAGCAATGAACAATATTTCCAGCCTTCAATATATCCAAACCCAATATTTTTGGCAACTCGGGAAATCTGTTTTTTGCCTCTAAGGCGACCCCTCTTCCCATTACGGCCAGCCCATCTTTTTTTACATAGCCATTTGTCGTAATAACAATCCAATTTCCCTTTTTATGATAATCCCAAATATTACCTAATACTGATTTCATATTTTAAACTCTCAATAAGGCTTTATATATTTGTGCAGAAGAAAGTAGAAAAATAGCAATCCCAAAAAGAAAAAATAAGATTGAACTTTTTTCTTCGCTTTTTAAACCGCGGAAAATAAAATAGGCCCCTAAAATTTGCAAACCAAAGAAAGTAATTATCAAAAAAACAATCATCAAATCTTTGTCCATCTTCTCAATGCATTTTCAGATTTTAACACTCTTCGTCTCGTTATATCTAATTCTATTTCGTAGACTGGCTCCATTGCCAGTGTATCTACATACTTGACTATAATTCCACATGCAAAAGAAAAATTATCCAATACTTCATCTAGCAAAGCAACTTTTTCCCCTAATTGGAATTTTCTATTTTGAATTATCATTTCTCTTTGCAAAATGTTCTTGCAATCTATTTAGCAGACCATTAAATTCTTCTTCCCCAAGGCCATAAATTTCACCATTTTCAGAAAAGCCTATAATTGCAAGTAATTCAATTTTGCTTAATACTATTTCATCACCATCAAACTTCATATAATTTCATCCACCAGCCCAAACTCTAAAGCTTCTTGTGCCGTAAACCATTTATCTGTTTTCTTAACTACATTTAAAATTTCTTCAGCTGAATGCTTGCTTCTTGTAGCCAATACGTCTATACACCAATCATTTACTTTTTTCAATTCAGCAGCTTCCTCTAGTAATTTAGATGTCTCTTCATGTTTCAACCATGTTGTAAGACGACTAACTTCATGAATCATGATTTTCGAATTTCTCGTGATTAATCTCCTTGCACCCGCTTGAAGAATAATCGAGGCCATACTTGCAGCATATCCCTGCACAATACAATTTATCGGAAAACCAGAAGTCAAAATTGCATCATAGAGAGCTATTCCAGCAAAAACATCTCCTCCAGGACTACAAAGATAAATTGTAGCTTTCTTTTCTGGATAACTTTTCCACAAATCTATCATTCTTGATAGATCACCGCTAATTGTTTCTCCAATCTCATCTTCTAAATAATATGTTCTGTTTAAGAAACTAGAATATACAAGAAAATCATATAAAGAAGAAAAATGTTCTTTAACCATTTTTTCACCATGTTCCATAAAACATTACATCTTCATGAGCCACTTCTGGAGGGGGAATAATCTCGTTTTTAGCCTTTCTATTTTCGGCTTCATCAACAATTTCCTTATAGGTTTTCAAAGTATCGCATATTTCTTGGGCAAAAGCAAGCCTAGCATGAAAAGAAAGCCGACAAAAATTAGGCCCTTCCTCTACTTCTAAATCGTGAAATCTATTCTTTTCTATCCCAAAATCTTCATCAATTTCTTCAACAAGTCTATCTGCTAATTCTTGTGTTAACTGCTTCAATCCACTTCTTGATACCCATTCTGGATCTGGATAATTATTATCTGCTGTATCCTGTTCCATATATTCAAACCACTTTTGAACTACTTCCCAAATGGCATAAGTATTTTCTGCTTCGACCCAAGCGGCAGCTTCATTTCCCGCTGGACGATGCCCATCTGAAAGTAAACACGAAGAAAACAAGTCTTCAGCTTTATTTTTCATGTCTATTCTCCAATTGTTCTTCTTATGCGTCTTACCGTTCTCACTGTCTGAGTTGGACAATGATTTGGATCAGGCGAATAACGCCTCACAGGATCCTGTTTAATTCCTGGCAAAACCTGCGGCGGCGCTTTTACTGGTGCAGTTTCATTCATTTTTATTCACCCCCTTTTGCATCTTTTTCCATTCTTCTATTTTTTCTCTATAGTTTACATCAACATCTAGAGACTTTATATCTAAAGAAGAAATTTCCCCTTGATTGGACAAAAAAATTAAAATTTCATACATTTTATAAAGTAAGCTCAATCCAATATTTTCCGCCCCAAATTTAATTGATGTCTTTGCATACTCCCTAATTAGCCAAGCTTCTTGTTCATCAATATCAATATCAGCCGTCTGTGATCCCTCTTCTCTACACATCATAATAGAACTTCCAATTTTTAATAGTAAATTTGGATATGCCATTCTTTCACTTGGCATTTGAGCATTAAACGATAAAGCATCGCTCAAAAAGAAAAGTTCATTTTTAGACAGGGTAGTCCTCAAGTACATCACACTTCTTTTGGCAAGATTTGTATTCTTCCTTTTGATTGATTCGCCATTTCTTTTTCTTTTGAATTTTCAAGCTCTTCTATATAAGCTTCTGTATTTTTCTGAAATTCACCTTTCATAATATCATTCCATATCCTTGTGTCTTTTTCATCAAAATCTTTTACTATTGATTCCTTCATTCTAGTCAGCATCCAATGAGGAATTTGTTCAAAGTCATAATCTTTATCCCACATTTTCTTGATGATGCACTCCCTTTCCTGGCCGTCTATAATTGGAAATGTAAATGAATATCTTCTACTTCGGATCACAGAGACTGGAATTTCCATTACTAGCTCATTTAGAAGCTCTTTAATTCCAAGTTCATTTTTATTTATTATTTTTAGCATTTAGACCACCCACAGCTTATACAAGTTTTACACCCTTCTTGCTCTACTAGAGATTGGCCACAGTCCGGACAACCCCTTCCATTTTTATTATATACTTTCTTTTCATCAAGAATTATTGGGGGTTTATCCACGTCGTCCTTTCCTGACAAAACATATGCAATAGCATCAGGAGTAGAAAGAATTTTATCGCCTTCATAAAAAACTGGACAGCACACAATGCCCTTTAATTGGGCTACAATTTCCTCAGCAGCAATTCCTGACCGCAGACAAAGAGAAATAAGCCTAGAAACGGCCTCTAATTGGGCAGAATCGCACCCTCCGGCTTTTCCAAGAGTAGTAAACACCTCAAAGGGTTTTCCGTCCTTCTCATTCACTGTAATATATGCCGTGCCATGACCAGTATTTATTTTGTGTGTTGTACCAGTTAGCTTCTTTGGTCGCCCCATTTTTCTCCTTGTGTCCCCAGTTTCTAGGACTTGCATAGATTTTGATCCGTCTCTATAAATTGAAATTGCCTTGCATCCTGTTTTCCAAGCTAACATATATGCATTTTCAACATCTTTTACAGTTGCATTATTCACCATGTTGATTGTTTTAGAAACACCATTGGTAACATATTTTTGCCAAGTGGCTTGCATTTTGACATGCCATTCTGGACTTATTTCATTTGCCGTTCTAAAAAGAGAGCTATCTATTCCATGCGCCTTTAGAATTTGCTTAGCTTTACTTGGATTCTCCGCCAACTTTTCTAAAAACATTTTAACAGATTCATGACCAATTTGCTTAACAAAAAAATCATAAATTGGTGTTGGGCAATCAAGGAATTTTTGACTTTCCCCTTCGTGCCACAAGATATTTGATTGCCAAGCAAGAGAAAAATACGGCTCAATTCCACTGGAGCAGTTAGCTAGTCGGCTGATGGTTCCTGTGGGTGCGATTGTCAAGACGCTAGAATTTCTAACTAGCGGAAAATGTTTTGCTAAAGCAGAATTCTTATACTCTGGAAACTCTCCCTTCTCTTCAGCAAGAGCGGCTGAAGCACCCCATGCTTTATCCAAAAGATATTTTCCAATAACACTAGCAAATTTAAGAGCCTTTTCAGAATCATATTGAATTTCCATTGCAACAAGCAAATCTGCCCACCCCATAACTCCAAGACCAATTCTTCTTGTTTTTTCATTCATTTCCTTTAATGCTGGCAGAGGAAAAGAATTGACCTCAACAACATCATCCAAAAACCTTACTGCATCATAAATTGTGTCTCGAAAACCTTCATAATCAAATTGTTTGTCTTTTACAAATTTATACAAATTTATTGAACCAAGGTTGCACGACCCGTTATTTTCCAAAAATTCCTCACTGCAATTTGCGGACAATATTCCTTCATTTTCAGCAACTTCTACATAGTATTTATGGATATCTTCTACTGTCCCATTGTATACATCACAATTAGATCCAGATTCAATTGAGATAACTACATGGTTAACGGATTTTGCTGAGCGCCCTAATTTCTTACCGGACTTTACTGCATTTAAGACCCCTGTGGAAATATTCTTTCTTGCTGCATCAGAATGTTTCTTTCCAAACATTCCATTTCTTTCACCAGATGATAGAATAGATTTTAGCTTCCTATATTTTTCTTTTTCATTTTCATCTAAAATGCTCCACCAACCATTTCTCATCGGGTTTTTGTCACCAAGCATCTTAATAGAATTATGATCGTGTGCTAACAATACTCGCAAATTTTCTGGTAGGTTGTTTTGTTTATTTTCATCAATATGGTCAACATGATATTTAGGATATTCTGGCTTAGAACCAAATGTATAGGCAGCAATGATTTTATGCTCCATATCGCAATCGACGCCATTCTCTAATGCTAAATATTTTTTACTATTTGCAAAATGCCTATAGACAGAAGCCAATCTGTCACCGAGCTTCAAATCTTGTGCCTTGATTTTTTGCCCATTTTTCAGAATTAGATTGTGATTTGGAGTAAGAGCCAAAGTAGATCTTACATATTTCTTTCTAGTTCTAGACTCAATAACAATTTTTAATGTTTTGGAATTCTGTCCGGTTTTGCGGATGTTACACATTTTCTTAAAAACCATTTTTCCAGCATTATCAACGGTTAAAACTGGAATTTCTTTACCAACCAATTCATCAAATCGTTTTGGCCCATCAATCGTCCAAACTTTTGTGTTGCCAGGCCAACATGGATTAGAGCTCTCAATTCTTCCAAGCCGGGGATTTGGCTGCGTTTCCCAAACTCTATCAATAAATCCAATTCCAGGGTCTCCTGTTTTCCAGGCAGATTCGCATAATTCTTTCCATACTCTTCTAGCTTTAACTGTTTCTACAACTTCATTATTTCTTGGATTTATTAAATTCCAATCTTGATCCTCTTCTACACATTTCATAAATTCGTCTGTAACTAATACAGATATATTAAAATTCTGAAGAGTATCATCATTGTCTTTGGAATGGATAAATTCGATCAAGTCTGGATGAGAAGCAAACAGTTGTCCCATGTGAGCGCCTTCTCGGAATGATCCCTGGGTTAATGTTTCTCCAACTTTTTGAAAGAGTTTCATTGCCTTGACTGGTCCACACGCTTTCCCTTGAACAGTAGCAATTTTATCATTCTTTGGGCGCAGGCGAGAAAAACCAAATCCCACTCCTCCCCCCCATTTTTCAATCATCGCAGCATTATATGCAGTTTGCATAATAGAATGCATTGAATCGTCTAAAACTTGGGTAAAGCAAGCGGACAGGCATCCACTATTCTTTCCAGCATTTGCAAGAGTTGGAGAATTAGGTAAAAATTTTCCACCATCCATCAAATTAAAAAATCTTATCTTCCATAAGTCTTGCAATTCCTTTGTTTTTTCAGCTAAAGAAATAGCATTTGCAACTCGCCAAAACATATCTTCAGGAGATTCTCCGTTCTGCAAATATCTATTAGAAAGAATAGCACGAGCATTATCAGTAAATTGCATAAAAGGAAAATCTCCTATAAAGATAAAAAATAATAAGGAATTTCTAGGCTATAACCAACTTGGTTTAATTCCAGTTAGTAAAGAAAAAACTCCACTTGCTATGTAACAATCAAAAAGTGCATGATGTGGTTCTAATTCTGATGCATGTTTCTTGGCACAATCAAATGCACTTTTCTTATAGGATCTTTTCAAATTATAAAAGTTCTTTCCTGTCTTATATGCCTCTGCAAAAATCAAAGCATTCAAATCAATACTTCTATAGCCCAATTTTTCTGCTGTCATAGGCAAATACTTTCTTACAAATGACATATCAAAACTTCCGACATTAAAGCCCATAGGAATAAACTTTACTTCTTTTATTATATTTGAGGTCGCTGCTCCATGCACTATGATCTGCGTTCCTTCTTCATATTGAGTCAAAAAAGCCTGCAAAAGAGGATCAGCTAAATGAAGATAATACTTTTTGTTATCATTTAATGTAGTTACATTAAATCTATTGACAGCCATTGATTCTGGAGAGACAACTAACTTTTCATGTCTAATTTCTATATATCTATTCTCACCATTATCAAATCTAACTACGCCAATTGAAAGAATTTGGCCATCCAAATCACTTGTGCTCGTTTCAATATCTAGACTCAGCGGAACAAAATCCATTATTTCCTGTCCTTTCTATTTCCTCTTTTTCTTTTCTTCCTCTAATTCATAATCTTCACCAGATTCGTTTACAATCCATGGCTCTTTTTGCGCTTCAGCTACTGGATTTCTTTCTCCAAATTGGGCATCTTCGTCTGGCATTCCAGTTTCTCTATTTATTCTTCTTAGCTTGACCCTTCTCTTCTCTGTATCCTCTTCAGACAATCCAGGAATTACATCGTCCTGCTTCTTTACACATTCAGCAAACTTTTGGACAGCACTTCTATTCATATCGAAATTTTCCTCCGGTTCATCATTATTTTTCTGTTTTCCGCGCATATTTGGAGACTCAGCATCATAAGGATTGGTATCTGCCTTTTTGGTGTGTTTTCCCTTTAATTTCTCTGGTTGTTGATCCCTATCTTCCCAAGACTCTTGCTTTCTCATTGAATGAAGCCAATTTGAGTTTTCTTCTGTATCATCTACATTGATAACTGGAATATCTTCTTTTTCAAGTTCTTCTTCTACATCTTCTGGGCTTGCAAATGTTCTAAAAAGAACACTTATATAATCAGGATCAATCCTCCCCTCCACCAAATTGCATTCGTGCTCGTCTCCATTTACATTTTCCTCAAAGAAAATGCAATTTCTACAATTCATTCCCTTTTCCAATTCATCATCAGTTGCTTTTCTATATCCCGCTGCATGTTGCAAAATCTTTCCTGGGTATTCCATTGTAGTGTCCTTATCTTCATCTACCATATTATATCCCCCATTTTCGTTTAAATCCGCTTTCAAAATATCGAAATGTGCTCCTGGATTCATCCCTCTCTCACAATTTTTAACAACCATGGCTTCAGTTGTATAACTATGATCGTCTTCTACTTCTAAATTGTAAACCTTTCCAGAGTATGGAATAATATTAATTTCCGCTATTTTATCAAAGTGGCCCCTAAAGTTTTCTTCTTCTTCTGAGTAGCAAGAAACACCATCTCCAATCTTTATTTTTTCAGCTTTTATCCATCCATAGTGAATCCGAGACGAATCCCCACTAGGAATTACAACTCTAATTTGGTGATTTTTTGTTACCCCTAATTTATTTCCATTTTTAGTAATAAACTCAATAATATCTTCATTCACTTCTCTTTCAAAAACACGAACAACCGATCGCCATCTATCTTTGTGAGTATAAACCTTATCTCCAATTTCAATATTCTCTATATTCTTGAACCCGAAAAATGTCAAAATTCTAGTTTTCTCCACCAAGCAGAGCGTCACTTCCGCCAAATCTAATGCATTAACTTGTTTAACAATATTCATTCCCTTGGTGACATTTTCTACTGCTGTGGCGCTTCCAGCAATTGAATAGCTCTTCAATTTTCCATCTGCAATTTCATCTTTGATTTTTTGCATTATCTTCAAATCATTTCTCAACTCACTAATGAGCCAAAGCCCCTTATCGTCTACTTCTGATTTGAAAATTTCCCCTGCTTTATTTATGTATGCAGGCAATGCCCAACCTGCCTGAACATCGCTGTGGAGAATCATCGAATTACGTGTTCTAAAATTTGCCATAAATCTCTTAAAGGCATCTTTTAACGCGTCTACTGTAATCAAATGCCCCTCTTTGTCCACAACTTCTACTGATGCCGGGCCACCGACAACAAGAGGCTCATTCTCATCAGAATCAAGATGCATCTCAACAACTTTTGCAGAATATACTCTATTGCTTGGATCATTTCTATAGAGTGTAAGAATCTCAGCGGGCGAAGCAATTCCTGCTTTAAGCAATTTTTTATATTCTTCTATTGCATCAGAAATATCTTCTTTTGTTGTTCTTCCTGCTTGCTTTCTAAGATCTAATATTCCATCAGTACTCTTGATTGTTGTAAAATATCCTCTATTTGCTTTTCTTACATCGCTTTCTATTTCCATTCCAGCAAGTTCATCAAGAAATGACTTGAATATCTCCATGTCTGCATCTGGATAAAAAGTCTTAAGAAGACCCTCATCTCCTTGATGAATTGCATGAGCCATAGCATCAATTGCAATAACTTTGTCTACTCTATCTCCTTGGGCTGCTTCAGATAATTTTTCGTGCATTTGTGTATTGCTGGCTTTTTGAAGCAAATCACTCAATAACATTTCTACATTATTATTAGATGCTGTTCCTTCAGCAATATCTTTGTAAATTCTTAAAAATCCGTACTCTGTTAATGAACTCATTTTTCGCTCCTAATCCAAAAAATGAAATGAAGTACCACACTTTGGACAAATCAAAATTGATCCATTTCTAACATAAGTAGAAATATGAGATTTATTTTTGCATTTTGGGCATATTTTATAGATCATCTTACTAAATGCTCATCACCGGATAAATAAGGCGGTAATGGCAGGGGCTCACCATTATCAAACACTGCTTTTGCCTTCTTCCACTCCTGGTCAAATCTCAACCAATACCTTTCAACTTGAGTCTTGCCCTTCACATTCTGACCCGTAACACCCCCATAGACATACTGTGGAGGATTTCTCCTACGATATTCCGCCTGCCATAGCGCCTTCTGCGCCCCTTGTGGAGTAATCCTGGCTATCTCACTATCTTGATAGCCTATGCTTTTTAATTTCTCGCCCACGTCTGGGGTTATTTCTTTGGCAGCAGAGGCTACCTTAGCTTCGGGTACACGAGACGCACCCTTGGCAGCAGGTTTGGCAACCTTGGAGGCTTGCGCTGCCAAATCGGGGTAATCTGCCAGCACTTCGGGCGGGACGGGCTTGCTCTCAGAGAGAGCCTTGCCTATCATGCTGCGATGTCCCCACGGGTCAGCCAATATGTCTTTTCCAGACATGCGCCCAACAAGACGGTCGTACTCATCCCACCACGCCATATTACGCTCTACATCTTCATCCTTTATACCATAATGTCGTTGACCCTTTGGTCCTGTATTTTCACCTATGAATCTTCGCAGTTCTTTCTTTGTCATCTGCCAGGGTTCCTTCTCCGCAGCAGCAGGCGCGGCCTGGGGCACGGCAGGCTTGGCGGCAGGAGTACGTTTCTCATGATGCAAAATAGCAGGCACACTAGTGGGCTTAACTATTGGTTTTCCAGCAGGACACTGAGTAAAATATTTTTGGTGATCCTTTACAGCTACGGGATGATTCTGCCAGCCATTATGTTTATGATATGCAACACGTTGCTTTTCAATCCACTTATTAAACACTTCTATATTATTCATCTCTATCACCAATTATATACATGAAAACGAATTTTATATCCATCATCAACAAGTCTTTTTATATCGTCCAAATTATGATGAGTCCATTCTCCAGAACTAGGGCGAAGAATTTTTTCCTGACCATTTGGATTTCTTTTTTGACTTAAAGACACCAATTTATCAAGTTTTCGCTTATGAATTCGCTTCTTTACTTCTGTCTTCGCTTCGCCAGGCAGAACCCACTGATTTCTCCAATATGTTTTTCCACTTGGAAGTTTAACAAGAACTCTCCGCTTTTGCTTGAAGTATTTTTGCTTTTCAATCCAATTGGTGAATTCTTCCAAAAAGCTCATTTTTCAACTCAAAAATTAAATGGGGAATTTTCCCTTGTAATAATTTTGTCTGCAATTCCATAGTCAATTACTTCTTGGGCATTAAACCATTTTTCTCTATTTATGTCCGCAAGAATTTCTTCTTTGTTCTTTTTTGCGCCATTGTCTATCAAAACTTTAACCAAATCATCTCTTACCTTTTCAATTTCCCTCGATTTAATAGCAATCTCAGCAGAGTCGCCCCTTATTTCTCCATAAGGAAGATGCAACATAAATTTAGAGTTCTTATAAAGATATCTATGCCCATTTTGCCCTGCTGCAAAAAGAATAGCAGCCATACTAGCACAGCTTCTCCCTATGGTATAAACAGGACACGAAAGACTGTTCATTGCATCATAAATTTGAAAACCGGAATCAGCATCTCCTCCTTCGCTATCAATAATCAATTTTATTGGAGCAGCTGGGTCTTCATGGGCCATTGCTATCATGTTATCAATTAGATATGAAGCAATACATTCATTCCCTTTATACAAATATGGAGCAATGGGCCCATATAAAAATAAAAATCTCCCATTATTTGTTAAATATTCTTGTGGGGTCATTAAAGACTCCCCAGAAACAAGTTGATGGTTTTTGGTCTTTAGAGTCTCTCTTGCTCTATACCACATGCTTTTCCTCCTTAATTTTCTTCTTCTGTTTTTCCCCTCGTCGCCCACAAAATATCATTTCTAGCATTGTAGATCTCTTTTTCAACAACTTTCTTAAAGGCAATTTCCTTGTCTTTTGACATTGCTGATGCTTCTGCCTGCGTAAGAACGAATCCAACAAGACGAGAAAATCTCTTAATAATTTCTCTTTGCTCGTCTGTGGCATATTGTACTAGATTTGTAACTTCATCTGGTGTTATAATTCTTGCATTCATTTTCCGATCTCCTTTTCAAGCCTCTTCAAATAAAAATTTACATCCTCCCCTAAATTTGGTAATTCTTTGTCTTTGGCTCGTGACAAATAGTATTGCCCCACTGTTGCTTTTTCTATTGATATTACTCTATATATTTTTTCTCCTCTTTCAAATTTTGTTATCTTTGGCCTGAAACCAATGAGCTTCTTATTTTCATACGTCACATCATGAGCTTTTACTCGAATTGCTTTTCCATCTTTGGCTCTTCTGATATGCTCCTTAATATGAACAGTTTGAGATCCTGTTACTGGTCTTTCTGGTCTTCCGTGTTCTACTTCAGA